>Ga0316203_1000201_pt1 | contig 97322 bp, 76 predicted proteins | sample 6monrhotite_MG_FD_204940 | JGI IMG/M metagenome (GOLD analysis project Ga0316203, IMG submission 204940) | Microbial mat bacterial communities from mineral coupon in-situ incubated in ocean water Damariscotta River, Maine, United States -... | ecosystem: Environmental > Aquatic > Marine >... | reverse complement strand
CATGCTCAACACTTCCGAACCATCAACATCGGTTTCCGCCGTTTGAATGTTCAACGCAATCGCCGTGTCTTCCGAACCACTCGCAGCCGCAGCCGTCAAGGTTGGCGCATCGGCAACCGGGGTCACCAGAACGTCAACCGCACCCGTGCTTGTCGAACCGTCAAGCGCCGTTGCCGTTACCGTCAAGTTGTAAGTGCCCGCAAAGTCAGCAACGGGAATAACCGCCAAGCCAGCCAGTTGAGCCAAGCTTAAGGTCCAAGTCCCGTTTCCGCTGTCACTACCCGCAGAGAACGTCACGCCAGCTGGAACACCGCTGATGACAATTTTATCAACACCAACGCCACCAGTCGCACCCGCCGCAATCGAAAGCGGAATACCTGTCGCATCTTCACCGCCTGTTGCATTGGCAACCACAAGTGTCGGCGCATCCGCAACCGCAGAAACGGTCACGGGGATCGCACCCGTTGCCGAACCGACCGAGGTCAAAGCACCCGCCGTGTCAACGATTTGCGCCGTAACGCCAAGATCGAAGGCGCCGTTAAAATTCAAAGGCGGCGTAATGGTCAAGTTTGCGATGTTCGCAATATCAACCACATATTCGCCAGCCGCGTTATACGTGCCGCCCGTCATGGTCGATCCTGCTGGGATGTTCGTAATGGTGTACTGGGTGATCGCTTCCGATCCATCCAGATCGCCAACGGTGCCCGTGATATCCAGCGCAATCGCGGTATCTTCCGCGCCCGTCGCCGTACCCGAAACCGTACCCGCGTCAACCACTGGGGTCACGTTCACAGGGATCAAGCCCGTGGCCGAACCGACCGAGGTCAAAGCGCCAGCCGTGTCAACGATCTGCGCCGTGACACCAAGATCGAAGGTGCCAGAGAAGTTCGCTGGTGGGGTAATGGTCAAGTTCGCGAGGTTCGCAACGTCAACCACATACTCGCCAGCCGCATTAAACGTGCCGCCAGTCATGGTGGAACCTGCTGGGATGTTCGTAATGGTGTACTGGGTGATCGCTTCTGATCCATCCAGATCGCCAACGGTGCCCGTGATATCCAGCGCAATCGCCGTATCTTCCGCGCCCGTCGCCGTACCTGAAACCGTACCTGCATCAACCACTGGGTTCACATTTACAGTCAGGGCCGTAGAGGTCGTACCGAGACTTGGTGTCATGGTGCCAGCCGTATCGGTGACAAGAGCGGTCATATTCAAGGAGAACGTACCGGAATAGTCAGCTGGTGGCGTAAGCGTCAAGCCCGTCAAGTCGGCAACCGACAAGGTCCAAGAGCCGTCTGTATTATGTGTGCCAGCGCTCAATGCAGCACCGGATGGAACGCCCGTAATGGTCACGTTCGTAATGACTTCAGAGCCATCCGTATCTGTCACAGCCGCCGTAATGTTCAAGGCAATGGCTGTATCTTCGTCACCCGAAGCGGCACCAATTAAGGTTGGTGCATCCGCCACTGGCGTCACAGAAACCGTACCTGCACCCGATGTCGTTAACGGGACCGCAGCTGTTGTTGTTGCCGTTGCCACATCCGACACAGAGGATACAACCCCGGCCGCTGTGGTCGTTGTTGTGGTTGTCGTTGTCGTTGTCGTCGTAACAGCCGAGCCTGTTCCCGTCGCAGAGACGTTCAAATCAAAGGTGCCGGAGTAATTGCCAATCGGCGTGATCGTCAACCCAGTCAAGTCGGCTGCCGTCAAAGTCCAGGTGCCGTCACCGTTATCTGTACCAGCCGATAAGGTTGCGCCCGCTTGGAGGCCGCTAATGAGAAGGGTGTCAACTGTAGCACCCGTTTCTGCGGTCACAATATCAAGAGCAAATGTGCCATCTTCTTGGCCCGTCGCGCTGACAGACGTTACAGCAACAGTCGGATTCGTTGTGACAACGTCAACGGCCTCTGTAACGACCACTGTGTCAGGAACAGGCGTAGGTGTCGCAACTGGCTCTGGAGCAGGTGGTGGCGTTGGCGTTGGATCTGACACAGGCGGCAGTGGCACTGGAATTGGATCTGTTGGTGGTGGTGGTGTTGGATCTGTTGGTGGCGGCGTCGTCCCCGTTCCAACCACATCAATAGGCGCAATCGCATCGACCAAATCACCGATTTGGCCCAAAATATTACCATTCACATCAATGTTGTTTGAAGCACCAGCTTCGGTGTTGAACAACGCGGCTGCAGCATCTGTGATGCCACCCCCCACGACGTCAAAGTCGGCAAGCATGTCGGCATTATCTTGACCACCTGCGGCGGTCGTCATGTCATTCAGAGCAGCCCCATCAACAATGCCGCCACCGGCGGTTTCAAAGTCGGCGAGTCCTTCAGCGTTTAGACCGCCTTGAAGGGTCGTATTGCCTTGCAAGCCATAATCGTTGACGTTCTGGTTTTGCATGGGCAAGTGACGCAGGGAAGAGGCAAAGGTATTAACCAGTTCAGCGTCAGTCAAAACAATGGTGTCGGTTGGTGACAGCGCAAAGTTGGAAACCACGGAGAATTCGTTTGAACCGTTCAGCACGCTGACGCCGCCGTCGTTCATAATCACCACTTCGCCGATAAAGCCATCGGCTTCTTGCATCAAGGCGACTTTAAGGGTTTGACCGTCGGAGACATCAATGCCCACTTGGGTGCCACGAATACCGATGGTCGCCACAGGGGTGTGTAAAGTCATCGCATCGGGGTCGGTTTTCGCCACTTGGCCAGACACGAAGGTAAAGACACCATGCATCACCGACAACGATACCGAGCCTTCTTGGGTGCTGGGGTCAAAGATCATTTCATCCAGAACCATGCGGCCGTCTTCAGCCATCGAGAACGTGGTTTCATCGGCAAGGATCACACCCACCGCACCATCGACGCTGGTTTCCAAGATATCGCCCTGGTAAACCGGATCACCAGGATGCAGTTCGACTTTGGTACCATCGGCATGAACGGCGGTCACGGTGCCGGTCATTTGTTCAACTTGACCAATCGGCTGTTCGGCAACACCGTCACCAACTTCGGCAACCATGCCAGACGTGCCCGAATTCGCAGCGGCTAAGCGCGACGCCAAATCAGCCGGAACCACGGCTCCTTCTGCGCTTGTTAAATCGGGTTGCGGTTCAACTGAATAATAATCGGTGACGGTGACTTCACTGCCATCCGGCCAGGTCATAACAAGATCAGGACCGTCCTGGGCAAAATCAGCTGTCGCTGGATTCAAGCCTTCAGGCATTGTCAACGTATCTGCCGAGGATGCGTCCACTGCAGATGTGCTTGCGCCGTCTGTTGGAGCTGCGCCCGTTGTGTCAAAAATGGTAGCCATGATGCGAAACCTTCCGATTATTTATTCCAGGTGCCATGCGAATGAGCGGCAAAGCCTAGATGTCAAAAATGCGGCTGAATTCAGGACTTTGGCACATAAAATACCGATGTCTTATATCCAGTCGCAACAAAAAGAACGTGTAAGTCTTTAAATCTCTAGGTTTATGATAGACGCACTAACCTTTGCAGGTCAACTTGCGGTCAAATCGTGGATTATTAAGGAAACAATGTTGATCTTGGCATGACACAACCTGAATATAAGCTGACAAAAAATGTCACATGTTTGGTTGCATTGAGGCCAAAAAGGCGGGGGCAGACCCCGCGTGTAGGTAAGCCACGGCACAGCCAAGTTCAGGATCATTTCTGTCTTGATAGACAACGACGGGACAGGTTTTACTGGCCAACGTCGCCGTAACAGGCCTGTCGGCGATATCATCACCCTTCAGCACATCGGATTGGTCTTCTTCCCGGTGAATTTCGCGGTCAGCTTCGCCATTTTCAAGCGGCGGACGCTTAATCACGATATCAGGCAGCACCCCACGCGCCTGGATGGTGTGGCCAGAGGGTGCAAAATAGCGGGCGATTGTGAGGCGCAAAGCCCCTTCGGCTGGCAACGGCTGAACGGTCTGCACCGAGCCTTTGCCAAACGAACGGCGGCCCATAATAACAGCCCGGCTATGATCTTTAAGGGCACCAGCAACAATTTCAGAGGCCGAGGCCGAGCCTTCGTTGATCAACACCACCAAAGGCAAGCCGCGGGACAAATCACCGGGTTTGGCCATATGAATTCTGTCACGACGCGGATTGCGTTCACGGACCGAGACAATTTCCCCACCTTCCAAGAAGGCATCCGACACATACAACGCCTGATCCAGCAGGCCGCCGGGATTTCCGCGCAAATCCAACACCACGCCTTTTATGACCACATTGGCCTGAGCAGCCTCGGCAAACAAATCGGTGGACGCTTGATCCAATTTATTATCAATATGCTCGTTAAAACTTGTGATCCTAAGATAGCCAATGTCCCCTTCGCGCCGCCAGCGAACGGTTTTTTCACGAATCACGGCGCGCACGATTTTGACCTCAAATGGTGCTTTTCCAGCACGCAAAATGGTCAAAATGATGGATTCCCCCGGACGCCCACGCATAATCTTCACACCGTCCGACAGGCTCATGCCTTTGACCGGAGCCCCATCTAGGTGCGAGATCAAATCTCCCGCCTGGATTCCCGCTCGAAAAGCTGGCGTGTCTTCGATGGGCGAAATGACCTTAATAAGGCCCAGCTTATCATCCATGGTGACCGAAATGCCCAGCCCCCCAAACTCGCCTTTTAGGGATGTCTTCCATTCCACGTATTCATCGGGGTTGAAGTACGAAGAATGGGGGTCAAGTCCGGCCAACATACTGTCCAAGGCGGCTTCGACCAGAACCGACGGCTTTACGGAACCCGGCCTAGGCTTAAGCCTTTCGACCCCTTTCAGGGCATCGTCAATCAGCTTTGCATCGTCAACTTCGACAACATAATTCGCGCGCACCAAACGAAAGGTGTTGCGAAAATGGTCGCGGAAACGGCTATTGGCGGGATCGTTGACGTAGGTGTCGTAAGCATCGTTAAAGCGATTCAGTTCCCGTTGCGCACCATCATCCATGCCCGCGCTAAAGGCTTGCACCACTTGATCGATAGACACACGACCTTGGGAACATGCGCTTAAACTTTGCAGCATGGAAAAGGCTAAGACCCCGCCCAAAGCAAAGGTCATCAACTGGGTAAAGCGATTCATCCGTCAGCAGTAATACGTTTGACCAACTCTTGTTGAACCCGATCGGCTTCATCATTGTCAATCTGGCACGTACCCGCGTTCATGTGGCCACCGCCGCCATATTCCAACATCAACGTGCCGACATCGGTCTTCGAGCTTCGGTTCAGAATGGATTTGCCGGTTGCAAACACGGTGTTGAGTTTATTCAAACCCCAAATCGCATGAATGGAAATATTGGTTTGCGGATATAGGGCATACAGAACAAATCGGTTGGTGGCATATATAATGTCTTCGTTACGCAGATCCAACACCACAACATTGTCGATAATGGTGGCGCATCTTTTGATTTGTTCAACCGCCTTCTCGCCGTGTTCCGTATACAGTTCGACACGTTCTTTAACGTCAGGCAGTTGCAAAATTTCTTCGATGGTATGATCGCGACAGAAATCGATCAGTTTCATCATCAAATCATAGTTGGAAATGCGGAAATCTTTAAATCGTCCCAGACCAGTGCGCGAATCCATGATGAAGTTCAGCAATACCCAATTGGTTGGGTGCAGCACTTCTTCTTCACTGAACTGCGCGGAATCGGCTTTATCAACAGCGTCCATCATCTCGGCAGAGATTCTTTTGAATTCCAAGTGACCGCCATAATAGTCATACACCACCCGCGCCGCAGACGGAGCCTCGGGATCAATGACGTGGTTCGGCGGCGAATCATCCAAGCGGACAGTTTCACTGGCATGGTGATCAAAAGCGATATGGACACCCGCGACATAAGGCAGGTTGGTGGTGATGTCATTTTCAGAAATAAGGATCGTTCCATCCTGCATATCTTTGGGATGGACGAATTTGATATCTTCGATCAGATCCATTTCCTTGAGCAAGACGGCACAGACAAGACCATCAAAATCACTGCGTGTTACCAACCGAAATTTTTTATGATCGCTCATTGTGGCACCTTATTCCTTAAATACTCAGTCCTGGGAAAACTTATCCGAATCCCTCACGCGATTTGCGCCACTATTCTAATGGCTTTTTCTAAGTGGCGACAAGCACTTCGCACAAAATACTATAATTTTGTCCAGACTTTTCATCCGCACTTAAGCCATATTCTATTCGGTCTCAACTTTTGGCGTCCGCAATTCATGCATGTACCAAGTTGCGAAAGACAGCAATAGCACAGCACCGACCTGATGCAAACTCCCAAGAGCAACCGGCACCACCAGGACCAATGTCGAAATCCCCAAGGCGACTTGCACGCACGCCATAATCCCCAATGCATTGACCGCCAAGCGGGCGCGCGGGGCTAAGAACTTGGATTTGGACTTAAACCAAACAATCATCACAACCACAAACGTCAATTCAGCCAGCGTGCGATGATCAAACTGAACGGTGGTGATGTCTTCAAACGGAGCCATATACCACGGATCGAAGTCAAACAAGCCGCCGGGTATCAAGCCACCATCCATCAGTGGAAACGTGTTGTAGGCAAAGCCTGCGTCCAGTCCAGCCACAAAGCCGCCCGACAACGCCGTCAAAAAGGCCAACAAAAACAGTCCTTTAGAGGCACAACTCAACCACCCCGCATCTTGATGGTTAGAATCATACGGCTCTTTGTTGCGCAAGCTTAACGCAACCCACAGCAAGGCTATGATGATCACCAAGGCCAAGCCGAAATGCGCGGTGAGGCGATACTGGCTAACATCGGGACGATCGACCAAGCCGCTCATCACCATGAACCACCCCATCACGCCTTGCGACCCACCCAACACCAAAAGACCAACAAACTTCCAAAACAGAGCATCCGAAACCCGCACCCAGCCGCGTATCAAAAACAAGGCGAAGGGCAAGAAAAAGGCAAAGCCCAACAACCGTCCCCAAACCCGGTGGACAAATTCAAGCCAGAAAATGCCCTTAAAACCTTGCACGTCCATGTTGGGGTTGGTTTTGTGAAATTCGGGGAAGTTCTGATACTGGTTGAATAAGGTTTCCCAGTCCGCTTCGTTCATCGGCGGAATCCAGCCGGTAAACAATTTCCATTCAACAATCGACAAACCGGAATGCGTCAACCGCGTCAAGCCGCCCAAAATGACCATAAACAAAACCATGCCAGCGACCGTAAACAGCCAAGCCGCCATGATCTTCGCGCGTTGCGCATCCAAAGTCGGGGAATAACTCACTCTTGTCTCCTTGTCGTGTGCTCTAAAATGAGCTTTAAAACGTTGCCTGTTTTATAAGCTACCGCTGGCGGCGGTTCAAACGGTTTGAGGGCTTGTCTGTACGCGCTGAACATAGCGCGCCCTCAGCATCAATCTTTGCGCGCTAACTTCTGCCCCGTCAACAAAGGACGAACGGGTGTGCAAGACATTGTTACAAATCAGCCCTTCGCCAGCTTCCAAGCGGTGGGTGAAGGTGTAAGGGCCACCCAATATATCGTGCATAAACGTAACCGCGCGGCTTGTCGCATCGTCTTTGGCCCACTCAACATGACGGCTGCGGGCGGTGTAGCGCATATGAAGTGCCGCCGAAGCCGGATCAACGGAAAACACCGGGCCCGTTACATCATCGCGCTGGATATCATCATCCATATCATTTCCAGGAATGGTCAGAACTGAGCCAGCAGTAAAGGCCTTAATCATGTCAGGATCATGGTCGCGCATTAAAATATAAGCGAGCTCCGGGTCAAACAGTTGGTTTTCTCCGCCCGCCTCGCCCGCTTGGTGGACGCAGTGCAAAATCATCGCGCGCACGGTTCGGTCACTTGGATTGTAATAGCCGTCCGTGTGCCAACGGATCGCCTTGTTGGTATAGGGAATGTACAGTTTGCGTCCACCCGCCTGGGCCACCTGAAGGGGCGTGATCGCGTCTTCGTCGGCGTACGGATTTCGATCGATGTGTTGCAAACCAAACCGCGCCGCCAAAGCCTGGACTTGGGGCCTTGCTTGGGCAACGTCAGAGGGGGCTGAACTTTTGTAAATCGCCATATTGGCCCGTTTTAAGCGATCTTGAACGGCCTCAACCTCGGCTTTTGAAAGATTGTTTAAGTCACAGATTTCCACAATTAAGGCCTCTGTTGAGCTGGGAAAGCGGGATAATTTCTCATCTCGCCAGCGCAGATAGGCCTCTTCGTTTCGCCGTGAAAATGTTATAAACACAACCTCGTCCTTTAATTCTCGTGCGCTCTGTGTAGGATGCATCAATAATCGCTCAATCGGATAGTATACATAAATGACCGAACACCCCTTTGCAAAATTCATTCGCATTATCGGCAAGGGCCCGAATTTATCGCGCCCCCTTGACCAAGATAAAATGTATGAAGCCGCCAAGATGATCTTGTCCGGCGATGTGGATCGCCTGCAACTTGGCGCTTTCCTATGCATTTTGCGAATGCGCACCGAGGTTCCCGGTGAAGCGGCTGGGTTTGTCCGCGCGGCGAAGGACACCTTGGACCTGCCCACAGGCGCCCCGATCGTTGATCTAGACTGGCCGACCTATTCCGGCAAGAAACGCCAACTGCCGTGGTATTTACTGGCGGCCCTGTTGTTATCCCAAAATGGCGTGCGCATTTGTATGCAAGGCACCGAGGGACATACCGAGGGACGTATTTTTTCATCCCAAGCACTTGCCACCTTAGGCGTGAAACCCGCCCAGAATTTAGCGGACGCTGCCCAACACATCGACGCCACCAATTTTGCCTATTTGCCGCTTAGAAATTTTGTCCCCGCCTTACAAGACATCATCGAATTGAAATCCATTTTAGGGGTCCGGTCCCCCGTCAACACGTTTGCCCGCATGATCAACCCGTTTAACGCCCCCCATGAAATACAGACTGTCTTTCACGCCAACTACCGTGACATTCACAGAGACAGCGCCGAACTTTTGGGACAACCGCATATGGCCGTGTTTAAGGGTGAAGGCGGCGAGGCCGAACGCCGCCCCCACAAATCGATACTGGTCCAATATTTACGCGACGGCCAAAAAAGCGAAGAAGAATGGCCGCCAATGCTGCCCGAACACACCTATAGCATCGACGAAACCATGGATTTAGGGCGATTACCGCGCGTTTGGGCGGGGGATGAACAAGATCCCTACGGGCAAGCCGCCGTGATTGGCACCGTGGCTTTTGTGTTACGGTTAATGGGCAAAGCCAGCGCGCCTGAAGAAGCGATAGCCGAAGCAAGCAAATTGTGGGATACACGTACTTGCGACCACATGTTTAAGATGACTTAAGGACTCGATGCCCATGGGCCACCTCTATATTTCTGCTGCCCATAAATCATCGGGCAAAACAATGATCACCACAGGGTTAGCGCGCGCCTTTGTCAACAAAGGTGTGAGCGTCCAGCCGTTCAAAAAAGGTCCCGATTACATTGACCCAAAATGGCTGGGAGAAGCAGCAGGCCGCCCCTGCTTTAACCTAGACTATAACAGTCAGAGCCACGCGGAAGTCCAAGACCTGTTCGCTCGTTATGACCTGCAGGCCGACATAAGCCTAATCGAAGGCAACAAAGGCCTGCACGATGGCGTCGACCTTGATGGATCGAATTCCAATGCCGCCTTGGCAAAACATTTAAAAGCCCCCGTGATTTTGGTGGTGAACGCATTGGGCATTACGCGCGGCATCGCGCCGTTGCTGTTGGGCTATCAAGCCTTTGATGGCGACGTTTATTTAGCCGGCGTGATCTTAAACAACGTCAAAGGCCCGCGCCACGAAGAGAAGTTGGTCAAAGCCGTCCAACACTACACAGACATGGAAGTCTTGGGGGTCGTGCACCAAAACCCGTCGCTCACCCTTGATGAACGCCATCTGGGTTTAAGGCCACACAATGAACACCCCGATGCCCAGGCACACATTGAAATGCTGGCCGCCGAAGTGGATGCACAGGTTGATTTATGCCGCCTTCAAGCCATCGCCAACACGGCCCCAGCCCCCAGTCCTATAGGTGCCCCAACCGCCGTCAGCACCCTACCAGAGCGCCGCGACGTGCGCATCGCGGTGGCGAAAGATGCCGCGTTTGGCTTTTATTACGAAGACGACCTCGAAGCCTTGCAGCGCGCGGGTGCCAGAATTGTTTATTTTAACGCCTTAAATGATGTTTACCTCCCCACCTGTGACGCGTTGTTTTTAGGCGGTGGCTTTCCCGAAACACAGATGGCGAAGCTGGAAGCCAACAAAACCTTGCGCGTCCGCATCCAGGCCGCCGTTGAGGCGGGTTTGCCCGTTTATGCGGAATGCGGCGGCTTGATGTATCTCAGCCGCTCCATCTCGTGGAACGATGAGCGCCATGAAATGGTCGGCGTAATTCCAGCCGACACCACCATGAAACCGATCCCCCAAGGCCGTGGCTACACCCAACTGACCCCCACTGAAAATCATCCGTGGCCGGGCATCGGAGACGACCTGAACGGCCCGATCCGAGCCCATGAATTTCATTATTCCAGCCTTGAAAACATCGATCCAAACCTTACCTATGCTTATGATGTTGAGCGCGGTCAAGGCGTTGACGGCCAGCACGATGGCATCGTCATACACAACGTTGTGGCAAACTTCAGCCATTTGCGCGATACCAGCCGTTGCGCCTGGGCCAAGGCCTTTACCGCCTTTGTCCGCCAACTCAAGGCCGACCGAGGCAAAGCCCCTTCCCCGGCGCAAGTCGCGGGTTAGCAAAGGAATTTCGATTGTGAACAAAGCGTGCGTGTATATCGTTGGCGCAGGTCCAGGCGATCCGGAACTCTTGACCTTAAAGGCAGCCGCGTGCTTGAAAAAAGCCGATGTCGTGGTCTATGACCGCTTGGTTTCCGACGAAATTTTAGACATGGTGCCAGAGGGCATCGAAAAGATCTTCGCCGGCAAAGCCGCCCGTGACCACCACATGGTACAAGATGAAATCAACCAGACCCTGATCGATTTGGCCCGCCAAGGCAAAACCGTGGTGCGGCTGAAAGGTGGCGATCCTTTCATATTTGGTCGCGGCAGTGAAGAAGCCGTCGCCTTGGCCGAACAAGGTCTTAAATTTGAAATTGTCCCCGGCATAACCGCCAGTGCCGGGTGCGGCGCCTATGCGGGGATACCCCTCACCCACAGGGGCCTTGCCACCAGCGTGCGCTTTGTCACCGGACATTGCCGCGATGGTCAGCACTTGGATTTAAACTGGCAAAGCTTGGCCGACCCAGACACCACATTGGTGATTTATATGGGCCTGATCAACATTGAAAAAATTACCACTGAATTGATCAAATCCGGCCTGTCAGAGGACACCCCGGCGGCGGGTGTTGAGCGCGGCACAACGCAAGAGCAACGCACTGTCATCACCACGTTAAAGGACCTTGCGACCACCATCAAGGACGCTCACTTATCGGCCCCATCCTTGTTGATTATTGGCAAGGTCGTTGAGCTGTCAAAGGTTATTGATTGGTACACACCGCCGAAAGATAAGCTTATACTTCCACATGACCTATGAGGACCAAAACCCCCTTGAATTCATCCATGCTGCGGTTTTAATTGCGGCGCATGGATCGCCAAACAGTCCCGGCGGCCCCAGCACCACCCGCCGTCACGCAGAGCAGCTTGCCAACCTATCTATTTTTAGCGAAGTCGGGGCTGGGTTTTTAGCCGAAAAGCCGTTCGTTGCCGATGTTTTAAATGACCTGGAATCGTGCGAAATCTACATCGTTCCCAACCTGGCCAGCGCGGGCTATGTGTGCCAAGAAAAGCTGCCCCAAACCTTAGGGCTTACGGGGCAAGTGACCGAACGGATTACCGCCAAAGGCCACCAACGCCTAATTTTAACCGAACCCGTGGGCACCCATCCGTTGATGGCGAAAATCATGGCCTCCACGGTTGAGGCTGTCATGAACGATTTACACCTTGATTCTGAGGATACGGCATTGGTGGTGATTGGGCACGGATCGACAAAAAGCCGCGCGTCGTTAACCGAACTGGAAACTGTGAGCGCTGATTTAAGCCAATTCGGGCTGGCCGAACTGGGTCACAACAAAGCCATTTCTTATGCCTTTTTAGAAGAAGCTCCGTTTATTAAAGACTGGCGACAGCTTTCTGACGCTTCAACCATCGTGTTTGCCCCGTATCTCATTTCCGATGGTTTTCATGCCACTCGAGACATTCCATTAGCGATTGGCTTTGATCCCGGTGACTCTGCGTTTCAAAGCAACCTTGCACAAGGCCTGCCATCAATCACCGAAATTGAAGGACGGCGGCTGGTTTACCTGCCCCCCGTTGGGGCTCAGCCTTACGTGACAGAAATTATCGTTGCCCGTGTCAAACAAGCCCGCGAGCAGCTTTCGGATCAATAAGGCCAACCGGCAAAAAAAGAGGGCGGAGACCAAACGATCTCCGCCCTTAAGATGGGGTCCCTAAAGTGGGGACCCTCCCCCGAAACATGTAATCTAAATATACTATATAGAACTTATAGGTCACGACCTAGGGCTCTGGCAAGGACCATGTACAATTTGCCCATATCCGACGACAAGAATGTATTTTCCAACACCCCATCATGATCGCGCTCACGCGCGTTGGTCAACATGGCGTCGAACTCAGACACATAACGGCCCACGTATTCTCTGAACTCGCCATCGGATTGGTAGATCGCTTTAATAGAGGCCAGCGTATTCTTTTCTTTAAAGCCAAGCATCTTGCGCACAAAGATGCCTTTCTCGCCCTTATTGAACCGTCGCCAATCGTCTTCGGTGATCGACACTTCAACGATGCGCGCCAAATCAACCGCCAAGGAATTGAGCTTTTCGGTAATAAAGGCCGAGCGCCGCATGAAGTCTTCGAGGTGGCCCTTGTCCAAAGTGCTGTCGAGGGCCTGATTGAGAACATCGGCTTTGTTAATCGCACCCAGCAATTCTTCGGTACCCTTGTTGACGCGTTCGCCAACACCATCAAGTTTTTGGGCTACGTCTTGCGACACGCGGGTCAAATCATCTACGCGATCACGTAAAGTTCGATCCCAACTGACCACGTGAGCCAATGATTTTTCCGTAGCCTGGGCCACGTTAGCACTTTGTTTTGCCAAGGCACTGCCTAATAGGTCTGCGCCTTTTTCGGCCTTCACATACATGTTGTTGAGTTCACTTAATTTTTTGTAAGTGCGCTCATGGCTGTTGGACAGTGTGTCTGTATAGCTTTGAATATCATCCGCGCTGGCTTTTGTTTTGCGTTGAACATCTGCGACAAAGGCCCCCAACCGATCCAGGCTGGCTTGCGTCACTTGACCGACCTGTTCCGACTGACTGCCCAAGGTTTCGTTTATTGTATTGAGTTTTGCCAAAGCCTCATCCGACACGTTCACCACATCATGGCTCTGATGACGCAGAGTTTCGCTGACTCCGTCCAATTTCGACAAGGCCTGCGTTGAAGCCGCATTGAGTTCATGCAAGTTCTCGCGCATGTTTTCACTCGCCGTGCTCAAGTTTTTCACCGTCGCACCAGACACTTGACTCATATCGACTGCAGAGCTGCGAATAACGTCACTGACGCGTTCCAACTCGCCCGCCGCCCGCTCCGAAGCGGTTTCCAAATCAGCCGTTTGATGGTGAAAGGCATTGGTCACCAAGTCGATCAGTTTCGCCGCTTTATCGACCGATTTATTGACCCCATGGACCTCTGCGTTGAGCGTTTTACCGACATCACCAAGTTTACCTGCCGCTTGATCCGAAGCCTCCATCAAATTCGAGGCTTGGCGATGCATATCTTCGGAGAACATACGGATATGTTCCGAAGCCCGGGTGTAGGCCTGGGTCATGTCGTCGGTGCGTTTGGACAGCTGGCCGCCCAAGTCTTCCAAACGGCCCCCGGTGCGATCTAAGGCAGCATCCAAATCCGTGGTGTGGCGGTGGAAAGATTCGGTGATGCCTTCCAGACGATTTCCTGCTGTTTGTGAGACACGCGAAGCATCGTCGGCACGTTCTGTCAGCTGGCGGCCTAATTTTTCAAGTTCGCGTTCGGCGGTCTCAACGCGCGTGCTGACCATCCGCTCACCGCTTTCCAGGGCATCGCTTGCGCCTCGCAAACGGCCCACGGACTCATCCGTTACGGCTTGCAGACTGAACGCGCTTTCCTTCATTTTTTCGCCCGTTTTGATCAAACGATCCGTGGCATTTGTACCCAGTTCGTCCAATTCGGTGGCGTGTTGTTTTAAGGTCTCACCCATATCATCGATGCGTTCAGCCGCTTGTTTAGAGGCATCCGTCAAGCCCGCCGTTTGACGATGCAAAGCATCCGATACCAACGAGATCAGACGCGCCGCCCGATCCGAAGCCGAACCAACGTCGCGCGACCGTTCCAACAACGCCGCCGTCGCCCGATCCACATCGGCCACCGCCGATGATGTCACCCGAGAAACACTTTCGGTTTGTCCTTCCAAGGTCACGGAAACATTTTCCAAACGATCTGTCGCGGCGTCAGAGTTCACCAAAAGTTCGTTGAGACTGGCGCGAACGGCATCTCCCAACTGGCGCAAACGGTCTTCGGCACGGTCCGCAGAATCTTCTAAAACTTCGGTGCGTCCATCTAAATTTTCAGCCGCACTGGTGAGCAGCCGTCCTGTGCGCGCCGCAACGAACGCCATATGTTGGGTGCGTTCTTCAAGGGTTCCCCCCACCTGTTGCAAGCGTTCCTCTGCTTGAACCACCGCTTTATCCAATTTTTGAGTTCGGTCTTGCACCACTTCGCCCAAATCAGAAATCGACGCCACGGCGGTGCTGGAAACATCCTTGAAGTCCTGAAGGTGGGACCTAAAATCTTCGGTGATTTGGCTGGTCCGCTCTGACGAAGCGTTAACCCCGTCCAAGCCATCTTTCATGGCCCGTACCGCCGAAGCAATTGCCGTCACGCTCGTTTGCGCGCTTAAAGCAACCCGTCCAGCACCGTCTTCCATAACCCGAGAGGCTTCCGAAATGGCCCCTTGCGATTTTTCTACCGCACCGTCCATTTCGTTGGCCCCTTGGTGTAGGGCATGGGTCACGGTTTGCAAGTCATCAACAGCGGCTTTAGAGGTGTTATGAAGGTCTTCCGCTTGTCCTTTTAAGAGGTTTGCGACGTTCGATATTTTTTCTTCGCCGCTTTCCCCTGCCGTCATCAATTCCGTCGTACGGGCCGTCAAAGATTTTGAAACGTCGTCAACTTGGCTCAGCGCGCGGGTCGAAATATGACTTAAGTCCAGAGACGTTTTGCGCAACAGTTCACGCACGTCAGACGTTTGAGCAACGGCTTCTTCACTAATTGTGCTCAGGGATTTTGCTTCGCTGTGGAAAGACTCCCCTGCCGCCTTCATGCGTAGCACCACCAAATCCGAGGCGCTGACAAGTTCTTGGGTCTGATCGCCCATGGTCTCAGCCATGTCCCTGACCTTGGTCGAAATTTTGTCGGCGGTTGAGGTCAGAGACTCGGTTTGACGATACAAACTGCCTTCGACCTCTTGAGCATGAGCGGCAGCATCCAAAGTGGCCCGTTCTAAATCGGCCTGCTGACGGCGTAAAGCTTCGCCAATGCGGTTCGTCTGGCCTTCAAGCCGATCCCCGCGCGCGCCCATTTCAGCGCCCATCGAAGCCACCACTTCAGAGCCGGATTCGATGCGGTCAACGGCTTGAACCGTGGTCGTTGTGATGGTGGCAATGCGCGCCCCCAGCATCTCTCCAACTTCTTCGGCGCGTGCCGATGTTTCCGCCGAAATACGCGCCAATTCTTCGGTGCGTCCTTGATACAGCTCGGCCACGTCTTGGGCATGTCGAGAGCCCGCATCGGCGACATCGGACAGTTCGTGAATGCGCAGTTCTAAAATTTCCGTGACATCTTCGGCCCGCGCTGAGGCCCGGTCAGACGCCGTGACAATATCGTGAGAGTGGCGGTGCAAGGTATCGCCAACCGTCCGCGCTCTCGCTTCGGCTTTTAGGGAGACTTGGCGCAAGTCTTCCGTTTGCCTGGCCAAAGCTTCGGCGACCGCGCGCGACCGCAAATCTGCGTCTTCGGAAACTTTAGACAGCTCTAAGGCCCGTTCCCGCACTTGATCATTGATGATTTGTGCCCGCGAAATGGCTTCGTCTGAGGCGTTGCTTAAATCGCGCGACTGACGGCGTAAGACATCCGTGATTTCCTTGACCCGGCTTTGCGCGCGGTCAGATGGATAGGTAAGTTGTTGAATTTGCCAACGCAAGTGCTCTGATTCGCCGCGCATATGATGGCCGCGTTCAAACAAGGCCACAACCATCCACAACAATGCCAACGGCGTAAACACCCCCGCCGCCAAGCCGCCAATTTCATGGGGCAAAAGTTCGAATATGATATCCCAACCAATATACGTTTGGATGTACCAAGAGCTTAAGTATAGCCAGCCAGCCGTAACCAGCACCCCGGCTATGGAAAGCAAACGGTGACGCAGGTAAAAGGGTTGTTTGAACTCATTAAATTCGATCGGCGTCTGCGGGGGACTGCCAAGGCCGAATTCAGCCCCTTCTTCCCCTTCGGGCAAGCCTAAGCCCAACGCTCCCAGAGCATCGCTTTTTGTCGAATTCTGTTTTTGGCCTTTGGTTTCGTTAGCCATAAAACCCCTGCGCTTTGATCATCGTCAAGGCAGGATCATACATCCTTCATATGGGGGCGTAAACAGGAAGAAGATACTATATATAGTGAATTTTACGGGTTTTGTCCCTAGGAAATCCGAAAATTGTGCACAACCCAATGATCTTGTTGTGGAAAAAATGCAGAACTCTGTGGATAAGTCCAAAGATCAAACTCAATACATGTGCTGGCCGCCGGTGACCCAAATTTCCGTTCCCGTGACGTATTTGCTATCGTCTGAACACAAATAATAGACTGTCGAGGCTACGTCTTTGGGGTCTCCCATGCGGTCCAGGGGAATGCGCGGGATCAAGGCTTCGTATTCGGGTTGGATCATAGACGTTTCAATTTCCCCCGGTGCCACCGCATTCACGCGCACATTGAGGGCGGCAAACTCTCCGGCCATTTCGCGGGTCAGAGCCGACAGCGCCGCTTTGGTGATCGAATAGGCCGAACCGGCAAACGGATGAATGAAGTGACCTGCGATCGACGTGATGTTGACAATCGCCCCTTGGCCCATGTGCAGCGCACTGGCGAACCCGCGTGACAAGCGCAGCGCCGAAAACAAATTGATTTCAAACACCTCTTTCCACACATCCAAGTCACCATTTAGGCAGCCCAAGCGCTCCTTAAAGGGTGTCTTTGGCGAAAGCCCCGCATTATTGACCAAGGCGTGCAAAGGTTCACCTGCCAACAGTACATTGACTCGGGCAACAAACGTTTTGACGCTTTCGGGGTCGGTCAAATCGGTGGGGATATGTTCAATCCAATTGGCGTCACTCAAGTCGTCTTCACTCACATCGCCACGCGCACAGGTAATAATGCGCCAGCCGCGCTCTAAAAACAGTTTGGCCGTCGCATGGCCAATGCCGCGAGAAGCACCCGTAATAACGGCTATTTTTTGAAGTTCACTCATGTGCAAAACCTAAATTAAGGAGGATGACATGATGCCCTCTCAAGGGTCAGCCGTCTAGGGCGAGATTTTTCAAAGCTTGATGGTCCGTGTTTTCGCGAGCCCCCGAAGAATCAACACGGTTCCACGCAATATCGCCCAAATCATAGGTCAGTTGCAGTTTCACCACTTCCGCATCCGCATCCGACGCATTGCCCATGCGCTTGGTCACGCGGGCAGCCATGATTTCGGGGGCTGCTTCCAGCCAAAAACCATCAAATGGGACCTCAAATTCTTCCGCCACGGCTTCGATAGCCGCCCGTTCTTCGGGCTTTGAAAACACACAGTCGGCGATCACCGAATGACCCGTCGCCAACACCGTTCGCACTTCGTCATACACAGCCTGATAGGTCTTTTGTGTCATCTCTGGCGTATAGCCTTCGGGGCCTAATTTATCCAAAGGATGCGCACCCGCGATGCGTTTGCGGAGCACGTCTGAGCGCACCACCCGTGCCCCCGGATGGGCCCCAACATAAGGGGCCAAATCACGCCCCATACGTGATTTCCCACTGCCCGACAAGCCACCGACGGCGACCAAGCGAGGTTCGCTAACGTGCAAATAGGCGAGCGCCATGTCCAAGTACTCTTGGGCTTCTTGGGTTTTGACGGCCTTCACACTTGGATCGTCAAGGCTAGCTGCAACCGCGCAAGCAACGTGGGAACGGATAGCCGCACGCAGGCTCATAAATAACGGCAAGCACAACAATCCTGAAGCATCGCCAGTGATGTCGAGATAGCGGTTCAAAGTCACCGTTGCCAACGTACTCAATCCGCGTCGATCTAAATCCATCAGCAAAAAGCTTAAATCGTAAAGCACGTCGATAGAGGCAAAGGCTTCGTTAAATTCAATAGCGTCGAACAAAGTCGGCTCGCCCGATGTATCTTGGAAAATGTTACCCAGGTGCATATCGCCATGACAATGGCGCACGCTGCCCGATGCCCGGCGATACCGCAACACTTCCCCAGCTGTTAGCAATTCATCATGTTGAAGCTGGGTCAATTTCGCGACTTTTTCGGCCTCGACAAGCCCGGCCCCATTTTCGGCAAAAGCCTTCGCATTCCCTTCGATAGAGAGGGCTACTCCGGTACGACCACCGCCGTCTTGACGGGCTTCGGCATGGGCGTGAAACGACGCAATTTTATCGGCTAAATGCTCCATCAGGTGACGATCTAACTGACCTGCTTCGGCCCGTTGATCAAACAACGCAGCCTCGTCAAAGCGCCTCATTTCCACGATCCAATCGACAGCCTTTCCGGCCCCACCAATATGGTAACCGCCCAAATCATGTTTTATCGGCTTGGCATTTATATACAAATCCGGGGCGGTACGGCGATTGACCAACACCTCAGCTTTGCAGAATGTTTTGCGGCTTTTTTTGGTGGAAAAATCGAGATAAGGATATTTGACCGCGCGTTTCAGCTTAAAAACACGGTCTTTACCAATAAAAATTTCTGAAATATGCGTGGTCACACGACCAACCTCAAGCGTACCATCGGCGAAAGCCTCTGGTGACGATAGAAAATCAATAATGCCCGATTGATCTTTCATATTCATGCCCACATCTTAGAAGTATTTTACCCCACTTGGGAAGCGTAGTTTAAAAGGACTAGTCGTTTCTCATGCCCCGACCATCATCACGTAAAACCACATAGATCGCGGGGATCACCAAAACCGTCAACGCGGTGGAACTGGCAAGGCCAAACACCATGGAAATCGCCAAGCCTTGAAAGATCGGATCGGCCAAAATAAACGCCGCCCCAATCATCGCTGCCACGGCTGTCAAAAAGATCGGTTTGAAGCGAATGGTCCCGGCTTCGATCAACACATCACGCAACGGAGCGTTTGTGGCTTGTTGATGGCGAATGAAGTCCACCAGCAAAATCGAATTGCGCACAATGATCCCTGCCAAGGCGATAAAGCCAATCATCGAAGTCGCCGAAAAAGGCGCGCCAAACAGCCAATGGCCGAACATGATGCCAATCAAAGTCAACGGCACAGGCGTCAAGATCACCAACGGCAATTTAAAACTGCCAAACTGCCCCACCACCAACAAATATATGCCAACCAAGGCAAAGACAAAAGCGATGCCCATATCGCGAAATGTGACATAGGTGACTTCCCATTCGCCGTCCCACAACAAGGTCGGTTTACGTTCGTCCGTGGGCTGTCCGGCGTAGGCCAGTTGAAGGTCGGTGCCTTGCTTTTTTAACGCCTCTTCGACCGCGAACATGCCGTAAATGGGGGCTTCGTACTTGCCTGCCAATTCCCCCGTGACCAACACGGCGAAGTGTCCATCGCGGCGAAACATCGGGTATGAGGCAGGTTCACGCAGCACCCGCACCACATCGCCAAGTTCCACCACGCGCCCTGTGTCGCCTGCGGGTCCGGGGGCGGGAATGGGCGTCGACAACAAGCGTTCCGTCATAACCAAACCCGCCTTGGGCAGGCGCACGGTAATTTCAATGGGGTTCACACCCTCGCCCCGCTGGGAATATCCCACCGATTTTCCACCCACCAGGCCCGCAATGGTGTTGTATAGGTCGCGTTCTTGCACGCCTTGAAATTCCAGATTTTCCTGATCAATTTGCAGCCGCAAGCGAGAGGCTGGCTGGCCCAAGCTATCGTCCACATCGACGACAAAATCAACACTTTCAAAGGCGGCGCGGACTTTTGTTGCAGCGGCCCTGCGCGCGGCGGGCGTGGGACCATAAACTTCTGCCATCAACGTCGACATCACGGGCGGTCCCGGAGGCACTTCGACGACTTTTAGCGATGTTCCGTCTGGGCTATTCACCCCCTTCAGCAACGTGCGCACTTCCAACGCGATGTCGTGGCTTTGCCGCGTACGTTCGCCCTTGGGGCTTAAATTGATTTGCAATTCACCCTGCCAAGGGTCGGACCGCAAATAATAGTGACGCACCAATCCGTTAAAGTTAAAGGGCATCGCGGTCCCTGCATAGGCCTGCATCGACACCAGTTCAGGCACCTTTTGCAGACGTTGAGCAATCTCGGCCAACACCCGATCGGTGGTTTCCAGGCTGGACCCTTCTGGCAAATCCACCACCACTTGAAGTTCCGATTTATTGTCGAACGGCAACAGCTTGACCGTTACCGATTTGGTAGCAAACAGAACCAACGACAACGCTGTGGCGATACCTGTCACCACCAACAGGCGTATGGAATTTTTCCGCCCGGTGAGAACCTTGGTGGCAATACGTTTGTAAAAATGGCCCAAGGCACCAGGGCCATGTTCGGCGCTTACCGGAGGCGTCGCCCCTTTCCAAAAGGTAACTTTCAACAACAACCACGGGGTCAAAATCACGGCGACGAAAAATGAAAAAATCATGGCTGCCGAAGCATTGGCCGGAATGGGGCTCATATACGGTCCCATCAATCCCGATACAAACATCAACGGCAACAAGGCCGCAACGATGGTCAGCGTGGCAATGATGGTTGGGTTGCCCACTTCGGCGACGGCTTCGATGGTAGACCGCATCGGGTCTTTGTATCCTGTCATACGCCAATGACGGACGATATTTTCGACCACCACGATGGCGTCATCAACCAAAATACCAATGGAAAAAATCAACGCAAACAGACTGACGCGGTTGATGGTAAAGCCCATCATGTAAGACGCAAACAGGGTCAACAAGATGGTCGTCGGCACCACCACCATAACCACCGAGCCTTCCCGCCAGCCCAACGCCCACCCCACCAAAATGACGATGGACAAGGTTGCCAAAGCCAAATGGAACAACAATTCGTCAGATTTTTCCGTTGCCGTAGCCCCGTAATTTCGGGTGATGACGGCTTCGATATCGTTCGGCAACAAGGTACCTTTGACTTGCTGGAGGCGCGCAATAACATCATTGGCAACATTGACCGCGTTGGCCCCTTTGCGTTTCGCCACCGCTAATGTCACGGCAGGAACGGTGGTCAGACCGTCTTCACCTTTGACCATGTGCCAGACCCGGCTTTCTTCGGGTTTTGCCCCCATCACCACCTTGGCGACGTCTTTAACATAGACCGGGCGACCATCTCTGGCCGTGATCATCAACAAGCCGATGTCGGGAATGCCCATCAAGTTTTGTCCGGCCATGACCGAAGTCGCGCGTCCGCCACCGGGACCGTCTTCACGCACCCGCCCGACAAACGACGAGCGATTGGCGCTTTCGACTTTGTCAATCAACTGGCTCAAGGTGACGCCATACAGCGCCAAGCGTTCAGGGTCTGGCTCGACCCGAATTTGATCGGCCCGACCACCAACAATAAACGTCAAACCAACGTCTTTGACCTTGGTCAGTTCATGTTTTAGCTCTTGGCCAATGGTGAACAATGCATTGTCATCCCACCGTTCCGCCTGTGCCCCGGTGGGGGCCAACGTAATGGTGACGATGGGGACGTCATTGATGCCCCGACCAATGATCAACGGGACTGGGATACCAATGGGAATGCGCGCCAAGTTCGCATTGATGTGATCGTGAACGCGCAAAATTGCGGTGTCTTCGTCGGTGCCAACATTAAAGCGCGCGGTGACCATCACCCGGTTGTCTTCGGAAAGCGAATACACATGTTCGACCGCGTTGATGCCCTTAACAATATCTTCCAACGGCTTGGTCACCAGCTCCACCACATCGGCGGCGTTAATGCCGTTGGTGTCAATTAAGATATCGACCATTGGCACCGAAATTTGTGGCTCTTCTTCCCGTGGCAAGGCCATCAAAGCAACCAAACCCATGGCCAAGGACGCCAGCAACAGCAATGGGGTCAGCGGCGATTGCAAGAAAGCTTTGGTGAGGTGCCCCGACAGGCCCAAGTTTTTCATGTCCTTCATAGCCTACCAACCCACCAAGACATCGCCGATGGTTAGGCCCGACAAAATTTCAACGCCATTTGGTTGCGCCAAACCCGGCTGCACCACCACTTCAAGTCCGCCTTGTAATTTGGCAAAGGTCAATCCATAGCGTTTGTGAAGATAGGCTTCTGGGACCAAAATCACGGCGCGTTCGCCGGTGCCGATCCACACGCGAATGCGTTCGCCAACAAAAAAGTCGCCTAAGTTTTCAACTTCAACGTCGGCGGTGACCCGACCGTCTTTGATTTCTGGATACACTTGACGGATATAGCCTTTGCGGTTTTGCCCAGAACGGTCTTCTAAGATTGCCCCCAGGCCACGCTCAGCCACCTGAACTTCATCACCTTGCTTGATGAACCGGGCATGGCGTTCGGGTAATTGTAGACGTAAAATATAAGCATCAGCCGCGAGTGAAGCGACCGCTTCCCCTGGCAAAATTACCGCCCCCTTGGTCACATGAACATTCAGCACGCGCCCTTCGGCGGGGGCCAGAACGTCACCTTCGCTGCGCGTTTGTTGCAAAACTTGGCCTTCGGCTAAAATCGACGAAAGCCCCCGTTCCGCGACAACCAAGGCGCTGCGGGCTTCGTCCAACCGCGCCCGAGGAACGGCACCGGTGGTGTACAGTTGTTCGAGGCGCACCAAAGCGGTTTTTGCCAGATCGCGCTGGGACACTTGGGACTGAATGCGCGCGTTCATGGATTTCATTTGCAAGGCCAGTTTTTCGTCGACCACGCGGGCGATTTTTTGCCCCGCTGTAACGGCTGAACCTTCATCGACCAACAATTCCACCACCGTGCCGCCAATGCGCGCCCGCGCCGACACCACGTCCACACTTTGCACCGTGGCAAACACAGCCTTTAAATCTTGGGCCACCGTTTGTTCAACAGCCAAAGGAGTCTGTTGGGCGTACGCAAGGGGGCTTGATATCAAAAAAACGGCCAAAACGCTGAAAAGTCGAAAATTTTTCATCACTTAAACATCCACAATCCATTGATTGAATTCAAATTTTAGGGCGTCGCAATTTGCCCTTGCCTTATTATATTCAATTATGTTAATTTAGTAAATACTAATATTTAGGAGTTTCCCCATGAGTATAGATCGTATCATCTTCGCCTTCGCTGGTTTTTTCATCTGGGCAGGCCTTGGCTTGTGGGCCACCACCCAAGACCCACTGTGGCTGATCATCCCCGCCTTCGTCGCCACCAACATGTTCCAAGCCGCCTTCACCGGATTTTGCCCGTTGGCAAAAATCTTGAAAAAACTGGGCGTGCTGCCGGGACAAGCTTTTGACTAAGCTTAGAGTTCAAAGCTAATCGTCAAACGCGCGCGGTTCTTCTACGCCGGCGGGGTCTTGGTGGATCAGGACTTCGGCATTGGGGAACGCGGCTTCGATGATGTGCATGACCTCTTCCGCGACCTCGTGGGCTACATTGAGGCTCATCTCGCCGTCCATTTCCAGGTGTAGCTGGATAAACACGTCTTGGCCCGATTGACGCGTGCGCAGGTCGTGAAGACTGACCACTTGGGCATGAGACTGAGCCAGATCGGTGATATTTGCGCGGTCGTCATCGGACAATTCACGGTCCATCAACACATGATAGGCGGCCATTCCGACTTCATACGCGCCATGCAAGATATAAAAAGAAATGGCGATGGCAAACAGTGGATCAGCCAGTTGCCAGCCGAACTCTGAAGCCAAAAACAAAGACACAATCACGCTGAAATTAACCAAAACATCCATGGTGTAATGGGCGCTGTCGGCGGCAATCGCCAACGATCCCGTGCGTTTGACCACATATTTTTGAAACAACACCAACGCCAGCGTGGCGATGATGGAAAACACCATGACGGCGTACCCCATTGTCGTATTGGTGATGGCGCTTGGATTGTAAAGGCGTTCGCCCACTTGCAACAACAAGAACACGGCAGAGCCAGAAATGAACGCGGCTTGGGCAAGACCCGCCAAACTTTCGGCCTTACCATGACCAAAGCGGTGTTCTTGGTCGGCGGGTTGCAAAGCATGGCGCACCGCCAACAAATTGACCGTTGACGCCCCCACATCCAACAGGGAATCAATCAACGTCGACAGCAAACTCACGCTATCGGTCATCAACCAGCCAACGAACTTAATCGATATTAAAGTCACGGCAACCCCCACCGCCGCATAGGTCGCTAGGGTCATCAACCGCCCGGCTTGGGCGCGATCAAGGGTGTTTGTCTGGGCATCAACGTCGGTCATGGGTACAGCCGTTCCTTTTCCCAGTCACCACCATCACCCGGCACATACACCACCCGTTCATGCAAACGGAACGGTTTATCATGCCAAAATTCGATGCGGCTTGGTTTAATGCGAAACCCGGACCAAAATTCAGGCCGTGGAACTTCACCCAGGGCATATTTGGCCGCAAATTTAGCCACCCTGGTTTCCAACTCAAACATCCCTTCCAAGGGTGTTGATTGTTTGGAGGCCCAAGCCCCAATACGCGATTCCCGAGGGCGCGAGGCGAAATAGGCATCGGCTTCCGCGTCTGTCACGGCTTCAACAGCTCCCACCACGCGCACTTGGCGGCGCAGGCTTTTCCAATGAAACAACAAGGCCGCAACCGGATTGGCGGCAAGTTCTAAGGCCTTTTGGCTGCCCAAGTTTGTGTAAAAGACAAAGCCCTGGGCGTCCGCGTCTTTTAACAACACCATGCGCGACGATGGGACACCGTCTGAATTGACCGTAGACAGCGCCATCGCATTGGCATCGTTGAGTTCTTTTTCGTCTGCCAAGGCCAGCCAAGCATGGAACAATTCAATCGGGTCAGCAGATGTGGGAATGGCTGTCATGTCTAAAAACCTATTTAAATCCACGCACCCGCGAATTAATTTACAAACGTTAAGACCAAATTTACCACGTATCGTGTGAAATGAATATCGGCCATCTGAGAATCAAAATCAACACGAAGGCAACGGCCGATCGTAACGAAATTTTAAAGACCAGAAAGACCTATAACCGATGAACGTATCTATGCCCAGCTCGTTTAACACATCTTTTGCCTTGCGCTTAATTATGGTCCTCGTGCTCACCACATCGGTAAGCGCCTGCACCTGGAACAAAGATCGCAGCGGCAAAATTGGCGGCGCTCTAGGCGGCCTGGGCGGGGGCGTTTTGGCCTCTAAGGGCGGCAAAGGCGTAGGCAAAACGGCGCTGATCATCATCGGTGCTACGTTGGGCGCTATGTGGGGCGAAGATCTTGCTCGTGGCATGTCGGACGTGGATAAGATTTTTGCCGAACGGACCACCAAAGACACTTTGGAATACGGCAAGCCCGGCGACCAAGTGTCCTGGTCAAACCCCGACAGCGGAAATTCGGGCAAGGTTAAAGCTGAAGAAACCTACAAAAATGATCAAGGCGAAAACTGTCGTAAATTTGAAACTTCGTCCGTGGTAAAGGGCGAAGACCGAACCACCACCGGCACCGCGTGTCGCATGTCTGACGGTGAATGGAAAGTGACGGAGGAACCTGCATGACCTTCAACCCATACCGCGCGTTAGGCCTCACCCGCACCGCCACCCAAGACCAAATCAAAGCCACTTACCGAAGACTGGCGCGGGAAAACCACCCCGACAGTTGCCCTAACGACGCGCGCGCCGAAGACCGTTTCAAAGACATTGGCAACGCCTATAGTTTGTTGTCGGACCCCAGCAAACGGCGCAAATATGATGCCGGACAAATTGATGCCCAAGGCAATGCATACGCACGTAGCGAGCCAAAACCAAAAGGCTACGACACCTATAATCGCAACACCTCTTCCGGGTTTAAGGGCAGCCAATCGGAAGCGGGCAAAAAAAGCCGCTTCAATAACTTTTTCAAAGATCGACAGACCCTCAAAGCCAAGGGCGCGGACGTCAGCTACACCCTGAAGGTCTCGTTTCTTGACGCAGCGACGGGAACCCTTAAAACGGTACGCATGGCCACCGGGAAAACGCTCAAGGTTAATATTCCTGCGGGCACTGAAAGCGGCCAAGTGTTGCGCTTAAAAAGCCAAGGTATGGATGGTTTGGGCGGAGGCATTTCTGGCGATGCGCTGGTGGAAATCCGTATTTTAGATGATGACATTTTTCTCAGCGATGATTTAGACGTTCAGTGCGAAGAAGCCGTGACGTTATCTGAAGCCTTGCTAGGCGGTCGCATTGAAGCCCGCACCATCCATGGCCCGGTGATTGTTACCGTCCCCGAAGGCTCGAACACGGGCACCAAACTCCGGCTCAAAGGGCGCGGTCTACAACGCCCTGGAACGAGTACGCGCGGCGACCATTATGTCACCTTAAAAGTCATGCTGCCCCGCAAAGCCGATGCCGATTTAAAAAAATTCGTCAAAAAATGGGCGGCCCGAAGCCCCTACAGTGTGCGCAAAGAAACCCTGAACTCGAACGCCGCTGAATAAGCCCTCTCTCTCACACGGAACTGTGCACGATTGATCGTAGCCCGCATTTGGTCTATGACGTGTGAAGCACTTCGTTCCACACTTAAATGAGGGAAACGACCATGACCACCGTACAGCTCAATGCAGAATTTGCTATCGACGAACGTTTACAGGTGGTCGAAGGCAGCGGTGGTTTGCCGATGGTCGAAATCACCACCGAACAGGCTCGGGCTAAAATATCCCTCTATGGCGGACAAGTGTTATCGTTTCAGCCCACGGGACAATCCAATGATTTGATGTTTCTCAGCGACACGGCCTATTACGAACAGGGCAAAGCCATCAAAGGCGGCGCGCCGATTTGTTGGCCGTGGTTTGGCCCCGACCCTGACGGCAAGGGTCGCCCTGGGCATGGCTTCGTGCGCAACCGCTCTTGGAAACTTCTGGGCACGGAAGAACGGTCTTATGATCGCATTCAGGTCCGTCTTGGCCTTTGTGACACCGATGAAACGCGGGCGATTTGGGGCCATGAATTCGAATTGGAACTTCAAGTCACCGTCGGAACCTCTCTAGAAGTCGCTCTGATTACCCGCAACACCGGAACCCAAGCCTTTCCCTTGACCCAAGCCCTGCACACTTATCTGGCCGTTGGTGATATTGCCAAGACCCAAGTGTTGGGCCTGGAAAATTGCACCTACATCGACAAAATGGACGATGGCAAAGAAAAAGTACAAAACGGCGCGATTGTCATAAGCCAAGAAACCGACCGCATCTACACGGGCACCAAAAGCGAGCTAGCGGTCGAAGACACAGCCTTAAGTCGTCGCATCACCATTACGCCTCAGGGTAGTTCCAGCGCTGTGGTGTGGAACCCGTGGGCCGCCACGGCGGCGTCTATGGGGGATTTGGGCGACGATGATTACAAACAAATGATCTGTGTCGAAACGACCAACGCTGGTCCCGATGTGGTGCAGGTCGCCCCCGGTGCTGAGCATTGCCTTGCCGCCACTTACACCTTTTCAAATCTCTAGCACGATCTAGTTCGCCCCAGTTCCTTCAAACAATTGGCGCAACGTGCGGCCCATTCCGGTGCCGTCACTGCCTTTGAGCGCATCTTGCAAGTCCGCTTGCCATTTTCGTCTGGCGGGCAGGACCAAATCGTCGGGGTTGGGTGCAATGCCTAAGCCATGGGCCAGCCCAGAAATCGTTATGGATTCGACATCCCGGACCAACAACCAGTCACCGCGATCACTTAATCCGGTAAAGCCTTTTTGGCGCAAGGCCTCTAAAGCTTCAACCAATTCATCCGCCCGTGCGCGGCTGCGGTTTGGGTTAATATCGTCTATATCGCGCGATGTTCGCCACAAATTTTCCAACGCGGCTAAGGCGGATTCCAATTGCCGAGCGGGCGGTAAAGCATCAAAGTTTTCCGCCGCCTTGGCTTTTGACCAATGCGCAAGGCTGGCCGTCACCTCGGCTCCAATCAATACGATGGCCCAACTGACATACATCCAGATCAAGAAAATTGGCAGGGTCGAAAGTGCCCCGTAAATGGTCTGGTACGCGGGGAATGTGGTGATATAGAGCGCAAACAACTTGCGTACGACCCCAAACAACAACCCCGCCGTGATCCCACCAATCAAGGCATCGCGGACCTTGACCGGACGGTTGGGAACGATGGCGTAAAAGACCGAAAAAGCAAAAATGGCCAACACGGTCGGCAGCAACCGGGCCATCAGGCCACCAAAGCCAGAGAAGACCTGTCCTCCGGCTTCCCCAGCCCATGAGGTCACCACCAACAGATAGGTCCCCAAAGACAACGACCCACCCAACAACAAAGGTCCGACCGTCAGCACCGCCCAAAACATTAACAATCGGGGCACGAAAGGACGTTGTGTCTTAACGTGGAAAATTGCGTTCAGTGCCGTTTCAATGGTCGATAGCAACATGATCGCGGTGACCGCCAAGGCCACCGTACCAATCGCCGTTAAGCCTTGGGTCTGAGATATGAATTGATCGAAATAAACCCCGGCCCCGTCCACCGATTCGGGCATAAAGTTTTCAAACAACAACGATTTGATCTGTTCTTGGATGTCATCAAACACGGGAAACGCGCGCAAAATGGCAAACGCAATGGCCCCCAACGGCACCAATGCTAACAACGTTGTATAACTGAGGGCGGCGGCAATGCGCATGCACTGGTCTTGCCCAAAGCGTCGCATGACTAACCGTGCAAAGGCTTGAAAATCATCAATAAATTGACGAGACTCCTGCGGCTCAACTGGCTCTAAGCTTTGCTCTTGCGGTTTGGTTTCGTTCATCGTTCAACAACAATCTGTTAACTCATTTAGGTCATGATACACAACAATATCCATATGGCGAAATGATCTCGCAACCATACCTTTTCAGGTGCAGATTGTTTCGTGTAGGATGCAGGTCACATACTGAAACATTCTTTTGAAGACAGGGACCCTAATAATGAGCACAGCTGGTCCACTTATGGCTGGAAAACGCGGCCTCGTCATGGGCGTCGCAAACAATCGGTCCATCGCCTGGGGCATCGTCCAACAGCTTCACGCCCACGGGGCCGAAATCGCCTTTACCTACCAGGGTGAAGCTTTGAAAAAGCGCGTCGAACCGTTGGCCGCCGAAGTCGGCTCTGATTTCTTGGTTGAATGCGATGTCACCGACATGGATAGCGTTGATCGCGTGTTCACCGAAATTGAACAACGCTGGGGCAAATTGGATTTTGTGGTTCACGCCATTGCCTATTCCGACAAGGATGAACTTAAAGGCAAGTACGTTGACACCACGCGCGAAAATTTCCAACGCACCATGGACATTTCGGTCTATTCCCTGACCGCCGTGACCCAACGCGCAGCCCCATTGATGACCGATGGCGGATCCATCATTACGCTGACCTATTATGGCGCGGAAAAAGTCATCCCCCATTACAACGTCATGGGTGTCGCCAAAGCGGCTCTTGAAGCCAGCGTGCGTTATTTGGCCGAAGATTTGGGCCGCGCCAACATCCGCGTCAACGCGCTCAGCGCTGGGCCGATGAAAACCTTGGCCGCCAGCGGCATTGGCGATTTCCGCTATATCCTCAAATGGAACGAGCTGAATTCCCCCATGCGCCGCAATGTCACCTTAGAGGACGTCGGCGGCGCAGGTTTGTATTTGCTGTCGCCATTGTCCAGCGGCGTCACGGGCGAACTGCATTATGTGGACTGCGGCTATAACACGGTGGGCATGAAGGCGGTCGATGCGCCTGATATTTCCACAGTCTAATTGAAAGCAAACGCATGTCCGGAAATTCTATCGGCGAACTGTTCCGTCTCACCACCTTTGGCGAATCCCATGGCCCAGCCATTGGCGGCACCATTGACGGCTGCCCTCCAGGCATCAAGCTTTGTGAAGCCGACCTTCAGCCGTATTTAGATAAGCGTCGCCCCGGACAATCGAAATTCACCACCCAACGCCAAGAAACCGACCAAGTCAAAATCCTTTCGGGCGTATTTGAAGGCAAAACCACGGGCACACCGATTGCCCTGTTGATCGAAAATACCGATCAGCGGTCCAAGGACTATGGCGACATCAAAGACAAGTTTCGCCCTGGCCATGCCGATTATACCTATGATGCTAAATATGGCTTTCGTGATTATCGCGGCGGTGGGCGATCTTCGGCTCGCGAAACCGCTGTGCGCGTGGCCGCTGGGGCCGTGGCAAGGCGGGTTTTGGAAGACAAAATTTCCAAACGCGTCAAAATCCGGGGCGCCATGGTGCAAATGGGGCCGATTGATATTGATCCTCGGCGTTGGAAATGGGCCGAGATCAACAAAAACCCGTTTTTCTGCCCCGATGCCAAGACGGTCATTCTTTGGGAAGAGCTGCTGGGCGAGATTCGCAAAGGCGGGTCTAGCATCGGCGGCATCGTCGAAGTTCAAGCCACCGGAATCCCCGCTGGCTTGGGCGAGCCTGTGTTTGATCGCTTAGATGCCGACATCGCCAAGAGTTTGATGTCGATCCCCGCTGTGAAAGGCGTGGAAATCGGTGCCGGATTCAGCTCCGCCTGGCTCACAGGCGAAGAAAATGCCGACGAAATTCGCATGGGGACAAAGGGACCTGAGTTTCAAAGCAACAACGCGGGCGGCACCTTGGGCGGTATCTCTAGCGGCCAAGACATCATCGCGCGCATAGCCGTAAAGCCCACCAGTTCCATCCTCACCCCGCGCCACACCATCACCACAAAAGGCAAAAACACCGACATCAGCACCAAAGGCCGCCACGATCCGTGCGTCGGCATTCGTGCGGTGCCGGTGGCCGAAGCCATGTTGGCGCTGACGCTCGCAGATCATTTTTTGCGTTTTAAGGCTCAGTGCGGTTAGTGCCAAGGCGGCGGCGGTCCTTTGCGAGCCCCATTCGGCCGTGGTGGCCGTGGCGGACGTCCGTTCATTATCCCACCACCCTGACCTGGACGCATCCCTTGTCCACCTGGCCCTTCTTTGACCGTTGATGTGCCCCGGTAACAGCCCATAACGTAAGGAAACGCGGCCTTCATGTGATAGTGATAACCGCGTGCGGTATCGTTATGGCCTTGGCATTCGTCCAAAGCCCCATCATGGGGGGCCGCCATGCCATACAATTCAAAGCCATCAAAAGCCCACCCCATCAAGCCGACATGACCATCGGAACTGGGCGGCATTGACGGCGCACAGGGCGAAAACTGGTGATAGTGATAACGCCCCCGCATATCGGGGTGGCCTTTGCAGTCATCAAACACTTCGTTAATCACGGCGTCGGTGCGTTCCGCCGTATACGCATTGTAAAACACCACCCCGCCCAGCGATATGGCCACCGGACCCATAGGCAACGGCGTGGTGTGGGCGGCAGGTTCTGGATGCAACGGCACGACAAAGCGATAATTTTGCGCCTGAATGCGATTGGGATTATCGGGTCGCCCATCGCCATTGCCATCCCTCATCATGGGGAAAGCCCCGGTGGCGTGATTTGGCACACCATCGTCTTCAATGACCAAGGTGTCGCCTTGGACTGTCAGCGAGACGCCCAACAGTCCGTTTTCACGCAAAGCCGCCAAATCCGCAGCCTGCACAGGCCCAACGCTCAACAGCGCCAAACCAACCCCAAACAAAGTCGTTTTCCTCATGTCTTTGCTCCCCCTGAAACCTAAAGGACACAACATAATCCAAGATCGAAAAAAAATCCCGCCTGAACGCACCCTACCCTTGCCCAAAGCCAAAATCGCCTGTATATCATCCTCAATATTTCACAACGCCGGCATAGCTCAGTTGGTAGAGCACCTGATTTGTAATCAGGGGGTCACGAGTTCGAATCTTGTTGCCGGCACCATATAAAACAACGGCTTAGCGCACATCCGCGCTAAGCCGTTTTTATTTCAGCAACCACCCAGCAACCACGCGAAAAGGTACAAGAAGGTAAGGTAAGGGAAATCTTATTTCGCACCTCAAGCTTTATGACTGCTTAAATTTGAGAGAATTAGGTCAAAAACACATCATAAAGGCCGCATCAGGCTGGAAATTCGGCATCAACATCTAAGGCACCATCAAAACGTAGTATTACACCATCAACCATACTAATAGTGCCAATATACAGCCATAGTAACTTGATTGACGGTCACAGCCCCCAATTTAACAATCCACAACATGAAGGCTGTTGACGTTGTCACTGAAAAAACCAGTACGCAATGATGCCGACTGACCTGATAAGTCGTTCTGCGGGAAACCCTAAAGAGTGCCTCAAACCAGAAAAATGGCCCCCGAATATCGGGGGCCATAAAATCATGGATCAAGGCTGATCGTAGGCTTCAACAAAATCCCCTTCTTTTTGAGGTTTTTAAGAAAGCGAAACTGATTGAGTTTATGACGGTCCCTAAATAGCAAAAGAGCCCGTTCAATATCTTCAGGAGACCGTGTTGATTTACCTTTTTTAGGTTTAAAGGATTTCGGCTTTTTTACCTTTGGCTTAAAATCCGTCGTACCTTTCATTGTGTAGGAAATCGTGCGCTTAATATCCTCTGGGGTTTCATCCACTTCTTTAACATTCATCCCACGAATTAAGTTTGGCAGGACTGAGGTATAAAACCTGCGTAACCTATTTATTTGTTCCTTAGAGTTATTTGCAATGACAAGATGCATATGTACGGACACGCGCTTAAGCTTGTCATCATACGATGCCTCAATAATGCCCATTGCAATAGTATTTGGGCTCAAGTGCTCCCCCATTTTCTTGAATAATCTATTTTTGAAGCCCCCAATTTTGACATTTTCAAGGCCACTCTTACTTACGAAAAACTTATCTGGAACCAAGGTAACAAAACACACATCATCCAGCGTCCTGAAGAGCCGTGCGGCTGTTCTTACGCGAGGCCTACGCCAATGCATCGTACAAGTGGCACATGCTGATGACAAACACCTATGTTTGGGCCGGCATGCCTTCAATTTTTCGGCAAGACGTTTGTGCTGTTTATCACCGCGAAACAGTACATGAATACGCCTTTCATTTTCCTTATTATAAAATTGAAATGGCATCTCTCCCTTAAAGAGCGGGCTAAACTGAGTCTTACTCATGAACCTTCCCCCCGCTTGTATTGGATAGCAACTGCCCTTTCTCGTACTCTATGACTTCACTAAGGGCGTAGCGTACCGCAGAGCCGAATTTACAAAAATCTGGACCTTTTCCTGAGTATCTCCAGTTTTGCACTGTTTTTACGGACACCCTTAGTCGCTCCGCCAATTCCCGTTCTAAAAGATATACCTTGTCATCATATGTTATGGGAGCTTTGGGCTTGGGCTTGGGCTTGGGCTTGGGCTTGGGCTTGGGCTTGGGCTTGGGCTTGGGCTTAGAGACAACATCGGTATCTATTGCTGGTGATTGCGCATAACGAGACTTCCTAGCCTGAATTTTAACAACGCAAAGACTGTTTTGGGGCGAGAATAATTTAGGATTAGTCATTTAAATAACTCCTATTGGGGTTTGTGGAGTTACCAATTAACTGGATTGGGTTTAGCTCGATTCAAGTGCTCTATGAGCCTATATGCATGCAAAATCTGTAAATTTGTCTCAGCAAAGTTACGGGTACTCAAGCATGAAGATCACTCTTGAAGCATGAAGATCACTCTTGAAGCATGAAGATCACTCTTGAAGCATGAAGATCACTCTTGCGAGTTTGCTGAGACATATTATTGTGCGTTAATATTTGTGTTTTCTAATTCTAGGCGGAGCAAAAATGAAGCCAGATGCAATAGCCACTCAGAAAGAAATTCTTCAACAATGCCGGGGAATTTACACAGACAAAGATGTCGAGACGACTAAAGACCTTAAAAGTCTTTTAGGCGACATCGACTTTCTAAACTCCAGCACCTCAAATTCAGGTTGGAGGATACGCAATAATTTTTTATATACTGCATTATCTGTTGCGTACGCACTTTATTCCTGCCGAAAAAAAAGTAAAGTTATGACCTACCTTGCTGAATATGAAACAAGAAAGCCACGGTCCGATGGGAATCAAGCTGTACGGTTCATCAAGCTTTGTCTCCCCAAATATGACCGCAGAAGCTTAAGCCGCTTTGGCAAGGTTTTACCCATAGCAAAAAAGCAACAAATCTCACCAAAAGAATTGTATGAAACCTTGCTCTCATCTGGTGGTGTGCAAAACTTCTTGCAAAAAAATGACTTCAGGGATGGCAACGATGCCCTGAAATAGAACTAATTACCCTCAGATCGCCCAGCCACCCGCGCAACCACTTCTACAGCATCCATAACGGCATCAAGTGTTTGAGGGCTTGAGTTATGGACGACTTCAATTAGGCGTTTAATAGCTTGCTCGCGTTGCGCATCTTCTACACTGCTTGATATGGGGGCAAAAAGCTCCGCAAGCGTGACGCCAAGGGTCTCGGCAATATCGCCAGCTGTTTTTATACGTGTTGAAGAGAAGCCACGTTCAATATTCGAAATCGTGTCAACGCTCTTACCAATGACCTCGGCAAGTTGTTCTTGTGTTAGGCCTTTCCCCTTTCGGAGAGCCTGCACCCGTTGGCCGAATTGTTTTTGAACTTGATTGCTTTCCATACCCAGAGTTTCTCTCCGAGCAGACAACTTTTCCACCGATGCATATTACGGGTGTTTCTATTGATTTGTGCGATAAGACCGATTAAAACTCGTATATATTGTTATTTCGGATTTAATATTCGGACTTTCAATCGGATTCCTCTGTCAAAGAGGCACTGACAAATAGAAGCTGAATGTATTAAGGAGGAGCGGCCATGTCTGAAAAAATCTCTGAGAACTTACCTGAAGGCGAAAGCTTAATCTTTGCAGGATATGCCAATAGAATTGGTTTTTGGGGCGGTCCCGGAGGCAAGTTACTGCTTACAAATAGGCGCATGCTATTTACTAATCGTCGTGAAAAGAAAGTCCTGAATGAATATCTGTTGTCAGATGTTCTTTATGTTTCTGATGCCTCTAGCGCAACCATCTGGACCGCATTTCTTTTGGTTACCTTGTTCCTAAAAAACGCAATCAAAATCACATTGAAAAACCAAACAACTCAACGGTTCGTCGTGAGTGACAAGCAACGTTGGATTTCTTTGATTGATGAAGAGCGCCGTGCCGTTAAAGCTGAAGAGGGAAGCAAACAATGAAAACATTTATATACAGTGCGATTTTTGCTTTGTTAATGGCTGGACAGGCTAATGCCTTCGGTTTGAATGACTTAATGGACAAAGCCGGAAAAATTGCTGGCCAGTTGCCAAAAACTGAACAAAAACAAGATAACCCAAACTCGATACCAGTTCCTGCAGCTGCACCATCAAGCGATACGAAGCAGCCTTCCAATGGTCAGCTATCCGATGATGAACGACGTAAAGCTAGAGACAAGGGTTGGGCAGAAGATAAGCGAAAAATGGATATGGCTGACAAGGAACAAGCCGATAAAGAACAAAAGAGCAAACTAACCCGTGATGAAGAAGAACGGAAATTCATAGAAAAAATGGATGCCGAAGATCAAAAGCGCCGTGAAGCTAAGGAACGGAAGGCCCAAGAAGAACAACGCAAATGGGAAGAAGAGAGCCAAGCCTTAGACCAACGTTATGAGGATAACCAACGCAAAGAAGCTGAAGAGCAAAAGCGGCTTGCCGAAGAAATGGAGAGAAAAGCTAAAGTTGACGGGGCTGCAAGAGGACTCATTCAAGCACCATTTAATCAAAATTGGGGGGCTGAAAGTTTCAGTTCCTCTAAAAAACAAAACGTCACGAAAAACCATCATGTTGAAATATTTTCATACCAACTTGAAGGCACGCCTCCCGGAACAGGGGATGTCGCATTTCTTGTCTGTGAGGGCTCTGGCTTACAAAAAGTAACGTGGCTAAGCACTAAGTATGATGCGTGGACCGTTGGCCCCAGATTTAAAGAATTGAAGGCAATATTAACGGATAAGTATGGCCCCCCAAGTGAAGACTTTGGTCTTTCTAGGGTGTATTGGCCCGGCGCATCTGGAACGGACGTTATTTTGATCACAAACCAATACTCAAATCAAAACATGGATATTGTGATTTTTTATGATGGTCCAAAGTTGGGGGCGTGTCTTAGCAAGCTTGAAAAAAAGGGCAAGGCGGGCTTTTAGTCGGCAATAGCTGACCTAAAACACACGAATGAAACTCGTTTCATCATTTGCTCATTTTGATGATGGGTTGAGCATTCACCTTTCCAATCGTGACAACATAAAAAGTTACGCAAAAAAAGCATGATGGATCATAAGTATTTGATATTAAATAGGTATTTGACTCACGTAAACTGTCATGCTATTCTTAAAACTGGTTCAAAACACAATGGTTCAAACGATTTACATGGCAGGAAAACAGGCAAAAACGTTATGTGACGATCAAATTGAAACCGCAATAAAAGCGGTTCAAACGAGCCGATACCCTGACCGCAATCATGCAATTCTTCTTCTCAGCATCAAAGCTGGCTTACGAGCTGGCGAAATAGCTAAACTTACTTGGCCGATGGTCTGCAATGCCAGTGGTGATGTTAGCGGCACCATAGAGCTCTATGATATAGCGGCAAAAAACCACAGTGGCCGCACCATTCCAATGCACCCCCAAATCAAACATATACTGCAAAAGCTCAGACGTTCTGACGATACCAATAGTGCCATTATTAAATCTGAACGAGGCGAAGCTATGACTGCGGGAAGCATCGTCAATTGGTTTGCTGATTTATATCGGCAATTGCATCTACGTGGCTGTAGCTCTCATTCGGGTCGCAGAACATTTATCACCAAAGCCGCACGCCTAATACACCTCACAGGCGGAAGTCTAAGGGATGTACAGCAACTCGCAGGCCATCGTTCCATCGAAATGACGCAACGCTATATCGAAGGTGACACGCAAGCAAAACGCAAATTGATCGGCATGTTATAATGAAAAACTTCAAACCATATCAGCAGGGTAAACTGGATAACCTCTGTGGCATTTATGCAATCGTAAATGCCATTAGGTGGGGGAATCTAAAGTCACCTCGAGTACGGTTTAGCTTTGATGAGTGTGAAGCCTTAGTTCAAGAAATGATAAGCTGTTTAGAAGGCCAAGACCGTCTTTACAGTACCTTAAAGGAAGGGCTAATGATACCTGACATGAGCTTCCTTCTTAAAGCCACGACAAAGTGGCTTCTTGAAAATAAAGACATTGCGCAAGTCACCGACAAACCTTTTCATTCTGCATCTGACCTACCGATGTCCAGTCTTACGGACAAAGTTAATTCCCATCTTTCAACACCTAAATCATCCGCAATACTTGTTACGACAGGTGATCTAGACCATTGGACAGTCCCCATAAAGGTCAACCTTACAAGATTAAATTTTGCTGATAGTTACGGCATCCCAAGCATAAAAACCAAAGATTGCTCCTGCTCCGCATTTAGCGTGCAGTCTTCCAAAAAATATAAGATCATCCCTTCAGGGCTTTTTCTTCTTTCCTTCTCAGGCACAAATTAGGGAAAGGACAGAATGAACATGGATAGGGACTTACATTGCCTTTCAACGCGAAATGCTCTGATAGAAAAGCACCCTTCGCACACGGTAACATATGGCAGATGGAGCCGTATATTTGGAGCGTGGATAGGCAACCCTAACACCATTACCAAAACAACAGATCGCCTTCCTATGTGGCCCTTAGTCGGAAAATATGGCAGGACTGAATACCAAAACAAAGCTATCCCCAATCACTTATTTGCCGCCTACATAGAAGAAATTCCCTATAAATTCAGACAGCTTGTTGCGCCGTTGGGGCGCTGGCAGTGGGTCGCTTTAGAGGCGATATGGGCAATCCCTGAATTTGCAGGTTTCCTCGAATCTGAAATGAAAGGGAGGCGAAATAGTTTTCTGGAAATTTGCTACACCTTACGAAACGTTCATTCCCTAGACCGGGACGAACGAAAACAGTTCAACCAGACTGTCATGCTCCAAAAGCGTCGAAAAACTCTTTGTGACCTGACATCTGGAGGCCATGGCGACCAAATGGTCAGAAACCTCTCCAAAATTGATGCGACAAATCTTTCAAAGGCTCAATTAAAAGCCTTCATATCTATCTTATCGGATAAAAAAATCGCTGATCAAATCAGTCATCTGAATAAAATACCCGAAACTTTAGTTCGAACATTCGCACACATAGAACCATGGCAATTAGACCCTAAAACCCTTTGCCTGATTGCACGCATGTATCAAAACAATGGCCCGTCCTTTATCTTCGAACACCAACTCAACATTCTTTATTCCGGGCTAATGGGCGAACATGACCACAAGACAATTGCGGACATAAAAGAATGCTTTGCCCTCTCAAAAGACATACCTGAGCTCATGCTCATACTAGAGTCATGGGGAAACTTTTGCGAAAATGGTTTCAGTTACCCCCCTCCCCCAACACTCGCAAATAAGCAACTGGTTCCGGTTACCTCTCAAAAGGCGGCTATAGAAGAATGCATCAACGAAAATGGCCTTAGACGTTCGCTAATCAGCCACAACAATGATGTCTACGATCTATGTGCATACTATTACAAGTGGTGCGGAGACGAACCTGCGACCGTTGTTTTAGGGATGTCCAATGAATGCATGTCTTGGGATGTTGAAGCCATAGGACATTCAGAATTTTCACTTCTTGAGGTCATTGGAAAATTTGGTTCCACTGTAAAACAAACAACTCTAGATGAAATCAAACGCACAATTCTTAAATTCATCCATCGACCAAAATAATTGGAGGGAAAAAGGTTTTCAAATATGAACACACGCTTTTCAATCAGCTATGGCTCTGTCGGAGTCGATATACAATCAACTTATCCGTTTGAAAGGTATTTCAGAAACCCTAAACAGAAAATAACCTTTGGTAAGGACAAATTTCAACTTGAGACACAGTACCTTCCAACATCTACAACAATTAATGATATCAAGCAGGCTGTGGCGGTCTATTATTTCCAAGTAAATTTAGATGCATTGAACACAGGGAAGTACTCTATTCCGATCATACGCGCACGGCGTGTCGCAATTTATCTTTCAAAAGAACTAACCGATGTTCCCCTATCCGAGATTGCCCGCATTTTCAATAATAACAACCTTGTGGAATTTAGGAATGATATTCGCTGGATTGAGAAAAGGATGAATGAAAAAGAAAAATGGATGTTGGATGCAAGCATACTCCTACATCAACTCCATAAAATCATTTATGATCACTAAAAATCGAGACGTAAGCCACTTCTAGATGCGCAACTCATGGCAAAAGTGTCATTTTGCCATGAGTGCTAAATAGCGAAAGCAATATACTAAATTCGAACGTCTTTTCCTCTAGCTACCCGTCGACCATAATTATCTGGAGGCAAATCGCCCCACCCAGTACCTGGGTTCCACCAAAAATAATACCAATCATTTTTTTCTCGCACCAATTTCCCAACCCAAACACACTTGTAGTCATTCTCAAATTTTTTCTGAGCCTCATCAAGGGCCTCTTCTTTTGCATCCCAACGAGACTCAGCGAAAGTTTCAGCTTCTGGGTTTTGCCCCCATTCAACTGCATAACAACCAACAGGATTTTTAGCCATTTTACTGCCCACTACATCATTAAACTATTAATCAAAATACAAGCATGCAATTACACTAAAGCCCGGGCGAGCTCTAGCAATGTGGTTTGAATATCCTTCGGGCTACTTATTCGCATGAGGCCCTCATCAATCTCCTTGAACTCCAAGGCATCGCAAAGCACCCCCTTTATTTCCGGTAAGTTATCAATCGATTCTAATTCAATGCTGATGAGGAACAGGCCGCTCTTGAAAAAGATTCTGAAGGCCAAGAGGTGTTCTTCGTGCATGTAGTCGAGCAAAACATGAGGATCACTATCTTCCCCTTTCACCGATTGATATGGCTTAAGTTCAAGAGGAGCCAATTTTCCAACACGGGCTAATTGTTCGAGCGAATTGTGGAAAAGACAAAATGTGAAGAGCTCTGCATGCGCCGCATAGATCCGAATTTTCTTTAACAAATATATCTCTTCCTCAGAATTCCATCGAAAGGCCCGCTTCTCACAATATTCGATAGCCTTTGGGGTTTCGACGAATGCTTTCCTCCAAGGTTCAATTTCTTTTGCCTCGGCAATGATTTTATCGAGCCGTTCCTCCACCGAACCCTTCTGAGAAAGTTTGGATAAAAGTATGCGTAAGAAATCACGGGGTTCTGAAGCCGCCCCCCCTGTTCCGCGAAGTAGCCGTTTCCAACTCGCTGGATCCGTCGAAGAATTAATCAAAAGTGACCAATTTGGCCCGCTGCGCAAAGTATAGTCACCGACGCTCAAAAGCGCCCGCTCCCACCTAAACTCTTCAAGGTTCACAAGACCGCGAGCATTAAACATTGTTTCGGACTTCTTCAGATAGAATTCAAACTGGGCTTGCAACTCCACGTGTTCTTCGGCTCCCCAATTAACCTCCCCAGAGCTACTCCATTTCTCCGCAGCTCCGCAGAAATCAAGAAGAAACTCAATCTGCCCCCTAAAGTACCCGTGCCCTTCCGCTCTATCTATCAATGGCCTCCATGCACCATCGACCTGGATCAACTCGGCCTTAAGCTTCTCTTCGGAGATCTGCAGCGCATTAAAGCCCCCGGTAGGTTTCACAGTAGTACCAAAATAATTCAGAATGTCCCCTGAGTGCGCCGCAAGGTTGAGAAGTGCGACTATGCTCCGCTGCATGTCCGCCGGGCGTTCATAAGTAGTATTGACCGAGAGATTGAAGACGACCCTCATCCATTCCTGAAAGGCATCAGGATTAACGTTTTCCGCATGTTCCTGTATAAAAGTCACGTACCCAAAAAATTGAACGATTTCTGAGGAACCAAAAGCAGTGGGCTCGCTAACTGCCTTATTGAATAGCGCAACCTCGTCGAAAAAACGCGCATCGGGAAGCTGACACTCAAAGCTGGCTCCATCTTTGTTCCATGTATCAAGTAATCTGATCAGGGTCTCGGAGAACCGTTTGTCCAACCAGCCGTTGTCTTGGAAAAAAGAATATGAGGAATTCAACCACTTCCTACGGAGCTTGGAAATGTCTTCGATATAGGTATCACTTTCCGGGTCTCTCGTAACTAAGGCTACCGCTCGAAACAAGTTCATAACCGCAGAATCGTAGAGATTCGTCGCTTTATCTCGGTACGACCAAAAGAAGTCCGCCCATTGAGTGTCTATTCTCCGGGAAAAATACTCAGCTATTGATACTTCCTGTTCACCGATAAATCTCGTTTCTCCGTCCAACTGCTTTTCAAGCACCTGTTCGTAGCGAGCCTTGAAAGTCTCGAACGTCGTCAGTGATTTTCCCCGTGCATTCATCTTTATATATAGATCGTCCGAAAGTCCGAAATTCTCCAGATCCAGCAATTGAAACGTTATCGCAGGTTGCTTTTCATCCAGCAGCCGTGAGAAGAACCCTTCCGTGTCAGAGAAATGCTCATGAATTGCCTCCAGCATCATGAGCGATGATTGAATAGTCGGGTCTAATCGCCAGTATCGGAAATACCAAGACTGGTTGGTGATCAGCTTAATTAGTGATGGCACATCTTCTGGGGAAATATCCGGACAGAAATTCACCAATGCATCGAAGAACTCCTTGCTGCTCGGGCGGACACTATAGGAAAATCGAGAGGTCCCTTGCGGGCTTAAAATTTGTTGGAAATCGTCTAAACGGCCATCCTTCCACGCCAGATACCAGTGGAGAAGAAACAAGGTTGTGAGGCGCTGCTGCCCATCAAGCGGAAGAAAAGATGTCTCTTCGTTTCCTTCGACACTGCCATAGATAAAGTCGAGATTCAGGGGTAATGTTTCATCGTTAGACGGCAGCATAAGCGCACTGTACAGCGCATTGAGGAACTCTTCGCGTACTTCTTCCTCTGTTGGTCGCCCCTGTGCAAAATCACGCTGGATCATGGGTATCTGAACACGCTGGTGTCGATCCAGAAGCTGCTTGAAGATGATCCGGTTTCCGAACGGGCTCATTTCCCCACCTCCGGCTTGCCACCAAAGAAATGGACCAAAGTTTCAACAATTACGGACCGATAGGCTTGTCGATCATCATTGCTCCAGAACATGACGTTGTCCACCTGAGGGCTGTAGCATTTGAGGAACACGTTTCGTGTGCAAAGCGGCACAAAAATTCCTGACTGGTCGAGTGATAACAGCCGTTGCCGTTTCACTGCAAAAACCGCATTTTTATAGCTCCTGTTGGTGTTCTGGTCGAGCAAGGTGAGATTCTCAATACCATTTTCCTGATCTTCCTCATCGCTCTCGTGGAAGATAGCAAGCACGCGTTCATAAATGTCATCGAAGACCGGATCAAGAGCGTCTTTCTGAGAAAGAGCAATGAACTTCTTGATCTCGGAACGAAGCTCAGGTTCAGCCTCCTGTGTATTTAAATACCCAAGGCACTGCCTCAGCCAGTCCACACGGTCATGGTGGCGCACAGGACGCCCGGAAGCGACCGATCGCACATGCTCGATGTCCCACGCCTCCCGTTTGAAACTATCAAATTGGAAGCGAAGATTAGACCGTGGGCTTTCAAGCAGTGTGGCCAGATTGAAGAGAAGTAAGACAGAACGGATTTGCGGTTTGTCTGGGGCAAAGCCATAATCCAGATCTTCGAGGAACTCACTGACTTTCTCGCGCAGTTCCTCCCCGCTCAAAGAATCGAGATCAACACCTCCAATGAGATTGGCGAATACTTCACCCCTCAGTTTTTTCTCGAACTCACTTTTAGTGACTTGCTCAGACAGCAATCGGATCTCGTTGACCTCAACCCTTTGCTGAATCAAAAAACCAACGATGTGGTAAAGCGTTCTATCCTCGAACCACTCCTCTAGCGTCATGTAAGTTTGCTTGATTTTCAACCATTCATCTTCTGGAGGAATTTGGTCGTCCTTTAGCTTCTTGCTATACGCATAGAAAATCCCATAGCCATCGTCACCAACACCACCAGGTATCCCGTCCGCCTTAGCTATCAGCTCAAACAGGAAGCCAATCCTGTTATGTCGAGGTCCAGGTAGATTGCTGAGGAAGTACCAGAAAGCATCTGTCTGAAGTGCTTTCTCAAGTTGATCCCATTCATGAGCGATCCTCAGTTGCAGCGCTGCCGCTTTAGATTCCTTTTCATCAGAGCGTTTCAAAAAGAGCGCACGAACCAATTCGTCGTTGGTAAGAGGAATTTTACCCACATTTAGTCGGGTAAAGGCATCGACGGCACTATCCCTTTCCGAAAGCTGAAACCAGATCACTTTAGTTTTGTTCAATAGGGCTGACTTTATTTCTTCGACCTCGCTTTCTTTTTCACTGAACCAATTCTCAATCGTCTCGATTGCCGCAAACAGATGGAAAAAATCCACATTGCTGTTTGCTAGCGACTCCGTTGGAGCATTGAGGAAGTCCAAAAGATTTGGCCGGGTTTCATAGTCAAGCGTGAAAAGCTTCTGTTGGAATTTGACAGTAAGGCGCTCATTAAAATGACGAAGGATAAGCAGAAGCGTGGTCAGGCGTTGCTGCCCATCGACCACTTCATAACCGCCTCCGGCTGACACTTTGAGAACCAAGGGTTGAAGGCAATAAAATTCATCTGGTTGAGGATCACGGCGACGCGTAAATTCACAAATATCTTCCAGTAGCTGGGTCACTTGAAGTGCTGACCAACGGTAACCTCGTTGATAGGATGCGATGATGTAAGGCTGAGGATCACCTGATGCGTCAAGCCGCAGTTCGTTGACGGTCTTGAGAGTAATAGTTTGGTTACTCATATTAAAAGTGTCCTTCCGGGACTGTAATAATAGTCGGCATCACTTTTCCCTTACGTTTTGTTGGAGCCTTGGAGAGGATGGACTGTCGCTTCGTGGTATCGGCGTCTCTCAGCCTGCGTCATCAAACACCTAGGTCGTCACAGCCCTAGCTTCCCCCTGATCTTGTTCTCAAAGTCAGGTAGCGTGGTCGGCACACCAGAGGTCAATCCCTCTACTGCTCGTTCTAGGGTAGTGTATCTAATGTCATCCACGACCATCCTCGAATAGAGTGATCCATCGTCTTCCTCGAAGGCAACGATGAACCAAACGATGTCGCAGTTAGATATATGCTCGACCTTGTCCATTTCCCCTAGAGCGTCAAAGAAAGGGCGGTCAACCACGATGGACATCTTTTTACCCCAACGCCGCAGGGTCGGAACTTTGATCTGAAGTTGTGGCATTAGTCGTTTGGGGCCGGAACTCCTGAAGTCAGGTCGTCGGTTGGCTCCTGGCATTGGGATACTGTTGGCGGCGTGAGAGCGGATGGCAGGAAAGTCTTTACTCATCGCACCACCGGAGAAGTAGACGGCTTGCAACTCAACGGCACACCAATCTAGGCGATCCCCTGATCGATCAACCATCACCATGTCTATACGCCCTACATCCTCAACGCTGTTGTCGTCCTCGTCAGCTCCAACAGCATTAGGGCGCATAAGGAAGGGGATTTCCTTAGCTATCTCTGCATCCTTGTTGCCGAGCAATGTTTCGCCGATTTTTTCAAAGACCAGCCCGCTCTCATAGAAGCGAACAGGGCAGGTCGTTGTGATTGGGCCGAATTGTTGCCCCTTCTCAGTTGTTATGAAGTTGCGGATTGAGCACACTCCACCCTTCTTACCGCAATTGGTTGAGAGGGCTCCTTTCCGGATTGGAGCAAGTTCGGGAAAGCTGGCGAGGTGGGGGCATTCGGGCGCGGGGCTGATGTCCAGCAACTCGATGCGCCTCACATTCGGCATCACATTGAACCGTTCTCCGTAGAGTTCGGCGATACCGTATGATGTTTTCAATGTCTGCTTTTTAGCCATTAGACCTCCTCTCCCCATAGAAGTGAAAGGAGGTTCAAGTGGTTAAGCAGCCACACACCCTTTCGAATCGGTAACTCCTACACTGACTCTCTCTTTGGCTGCAGTCAATAGTGACTCCGCGACCTTGCGGCCTAATAAAGGAGGCACTGCGTTACCTACTTGGACATATTGTTCTGTCTTAGAGCCAAGGAAAGTAAACCAGTCAGGGAAGCTCTGGATGCGAGCAGCTTCACGAACAGTTATAGCCCGGTTTTGATCTGGGTGGATGTAGGCACCCCAGTGGATGTCACACTTAGTTAAAATGGTGCAGGACTGTCCATCAGGCCTCATTCTTCCGTAGCGTTTTGTATGGTCACTTCTCTTCGCTCTCTGCATACCTGCTGGTAGAAGATCAAAGGGAATATCTCTCCAAGACCCTCCCTGAGGGATGTGAAGCATCCTCTCGAGGTTAACCTCTCCAAGTTTAGGTGCAGTGTGATTACGGACAGTCTCGGAGTTTCCTCGGATATATTGTCTGTACCAGCTATCTGGAGGGGCTGCATAGGCAACTACACCGGGGTCTTCTCCATTCTCTATAGGAGGAAGGTCGCCAATGGCATCCCAGATAGTCGTAAAAGGAGGGAGGTTGGGTCCATGTGTTTGCTCAGGGAAAAGGATAGGGGCATCTGTCTTTGTGCCAATGAAGAACACCCTGCGTCGTTCTTGAGGGACGCCAAACTCTTCAGCCTTTAGGACGGAGTACTCTACCCGATAACCCAACCGTGCAAACTCAGCTTTTATGGTGTCTACAATGCTGCCGTTAGCAATGGAAGTGATGCCAGTGACATTCTCCATAACAACCCATTTGGGGCATAGCCCCTCAACCAGCCGCATGTATTCACGAAAGAGGTCTGCTCGCTCATCATGAACGCCTCTTTGATGATTATTCACAGAATAAGCTTGGCAAGGCGGGCCACCAATGAGGACATCGAGTTCACCAGGAGCTAACCCAGCAGCATTCATCATGTCAGTTGCAGAGATTGCTTGAATCGGACCGCCAAGAAATTGTGCTTCACTATGTGTGGTAGCGTAGGTCTTGCCAGCCGCCACTTCTATGTCGTTTCCCGCAAGCACGTGAAATCCGGCTTGACGGAACCCCTCGGAGAGTCCACCTGCACCGCAAAACATGTCAATTGCTGTCTTTTTCATCCCTGCTCCTCCACATCTTGCGAGACTACCTCAAGAGATACACAAAATCCACGACCTAAAGCGGAACATAACAAGAACATTACATTATTTCTCCGTTACTCTCAAGAAACTTCTTTCCAACATCTTCTTCTCGCTGTTGAAAACGGAACGGATCAAACGAAAGATATACAAAACAAGGGCTGAGGCACGATCAGACGTCTTCAATTATATCGAGCTGTATTACAATCCAAGACGTCGCCACGGGAACAACAATGGACTATCCCCAATCGAGTTCGAAAAAAGGTATTTAAGGGAGGTCGCAAGTGTCTAGAGAGCTAGGGGCTTGCCACCTGTGGAATATAAATGTTGTTATCCTCGGCATCTTCCGCTCCTCATTTATGGCCTAAACTTCTGATGTGGAGTATGAATAGGTTCTGCGCCTGACACAACTACTGGCTCCACAGGTGACATTCGGCACTGGGCAATATCAGCCCAATGAGGTATGAAAATACGGCAGCCTAAAGAGTGAGGTGCTGTCTACTTTTTTCAGACAAGTCCACTCTGGAGTACATAGCGTTCAACCTAAAAACTCCGTACGAAAAATCGGTATTTTGCCATAAGTTTTATGGTGACTTGGATGCTACCTAATGAACGTTTCTGGCTAACGCGTGTCGAGAATCAAGATGACGTTTATTGGAAATTTCACCCACGATAGCTTAGCGATTGTCACACGGTCTAACTCTAACTAGATCCCAAAATCTTATAATTATTATTTTGACCACAGACAAAGAGGCACCGTTAAATGAGTTTGTCTTATCACCACCGGAATATTGCCGACGCATCAGTACAGGGAATTCATCTAAAAAAAGCTGTTGGTGCCTACGAGTTATCGGCCTCTTTAAACTTGCAAATGCAATCCTCTGATGAAGATGAAATTTATTATCTTCGTGTTGAAACAGCTCGTTTGATCGTAAAAGGGAAAAGTGGCGGTGAACAATTCATTGGAACTCTGTGTCCATATGAACTTCGGATGCTTCGGACACATGACTTTTCTAACCGTGAATGCATAGATTTATCATTAATACTTCATCCAAGCCAAGTTTCTGCCATAGAAGATATTCGGGATGGCGGTGATCTGACATTCAATCTAAAAATTCGCGGACAGGCTTATTTGAACTCAGATGAGCAACGTGCTTACGATGATTTCAGTGTGCATGTGGCGCGGTCTAATTGGATCCAACAACTAAAGAATGTTGGCTTTATGGATGTGCTGCTAATCGAAGTTCCCTTCCCAGTGACTGAACTCCCTGATCAATTGGAAGCCGTGCAACACGCCTTAGAAGAAGCTCAACGACATTTTGTCAGCGCAGAATACAGCAGTTGTGTAGCCTCATGCCGTACCGCAATACAAGAACTGGGACATCACGTATTTGGTAACGAAGGCTGGGCTGTAAAAACGCTCAAGCAGTTGGATGAAAATGCCACGACCATGGCAAAAGAGGATCGCGAAAAGGCCCTCTTCGCTGTAATTCGTCACTATGCCCATCAAGCTCATCATGGCGAAGGTGAAGGTGGCGTGCGACACTACACAAGATCAGAAGCACAAATGATTTTAAGAATGACGGCAGCGGCTGTTAGTTGTGGCATCAATTTCGACGGAAGGCTTTAAGGAGGTTAATGTAAATGAACTTAAAACAAACCATTGTTTCAGCATTAATTTCTATATTCGCAGCTTTTGCAGCATCAGTGTTTTCTCCTGATGTACGAATTTTTCTTGGTCTTGAGGAGCCTCCGGAGCACACGATCAATTTATCACCTAATGTTCATAATGTTTATCCAGGAGAAAACAAAGTTGTTGAGATTAAAATCAGCCCGCCGATTGATACTCAACGACTTTCCTGTGACATATCACTGACACATGACATTACAGGATTACAAGCCATCGTTAATCAAAATTGCTCATCAGTAAACGTGCACGTTCCAGAACCCTTCTTTAAAAGCCATTCAGGTGCAATTTATACAAATTATAATATACCTATTTCGGGTGAATTAACTTTGTCAGTCAAAGATACAGAAAACCAAATGACAGGAGAATATCGTTTCTCCATGGACGTATATAATTCAATATTGACTGAGATAAAATTGAGCAACTCGACTATTTCTCCCAATCAAACGATTAAAGCTTTAATGAGAACTAATATTAAAGAAATGCCCGAAGGTTATAGTTGCACTTGGGATGCTTTCGGTGGGCTTGAGGCCGAAGCATTTGGTCTCTCCAATTGCAACGCAAGACTTACCCTTACAAATCATAGAATAAAAACAAACTCAGTTTCATTTGCCCTTACTCTTAGGGATGCAAATGGACAAACCGTAGCTGTTGTATTGAATGGAATACCCATAAAGTAAAACAACGATAACGACTTTGGGGTCATGCTCAGAGTGTATGCGTTATCGTGGGCTTTTCTTGCAATCGGTCAGTTTCTCAGGTTGAATGATCCCCTTGGTATTAATGACTGTGGGGGAATATGGACGGTATATCACCAATAATTTTCTTGCGGCCATTAGCCGCCATTGTCTTGGCCGTTTCGCCGACCGTGCGCAAGCTGCATGCCGAAAGGACTGCAGGACGTGCTCCTGTTTCTTTGGACCCAGACTCTGACCCATTAAACGACATTCTAGGCGGTGCGTTAAATCGCCTCGGCGCGATTGAAGACAATAAATCTTGGTGGAAAGATCTCTTAACAGGCACTGTAAAAACGTACACTCGCCCAGATTTTTTCGAACTTCCAAGCGTCCGTGATTGGCTGAGTGAAGAACAGGTCAAAACGGACTTAAAGACTTTGGCTAGGGCACGCCTGATTGGGGAAGACCTTGATACCGAGACCCTTGCCCGCCTTCGTAAGCGTTACTGCGTGGCTACAGGTGAAAGCGAATTTTGGGGCACCTATGCCATAGCCATAGTTATCGCTGTACTTCAAGCTTCAGCTCATGGGGTGCTCACGAGCGGTCAAGGCGTTTTGCATGGATCTATCAAAGATTTATCTATTTCTAGCGCACAGCGAGGCCTTGCTAGTGAGCAGCGTGATCAAAAGGTATTAGATGGAATTGAACAACTAAAGGCTGGGTTTCCACGAACAGAAGATGCCGTGTACGGTAGTGTTCTTCAAAAAGAACTTGAACATATTCTTAAGCGACGCGCAATTCCTGGTGTAAAATCTGATGAGAAAATTGAAGCCTTAATTTACCGCTTTGAAAATGATGACCTTTCATTGGCGCCGGCATTCGACAAGGCCGATGCATATTATTGGGGGGCGCGAATTCTCGCCCCTGATGCAAAGAAAGCCACCACTGCCCAAGCCTACTTAGAGAAATATCAGGCTCTTACGTCTGCCGATTCCAATAATGTCGCCTTCATTGAGGCTTGGCTAATGGAAGCATCTGGCGATAGGCAAGGTGCAATTGAAATCTTTTCAAGTCTCGACACCCCTGATGCCCGAACAAGCTTGTTCATTTTAATTTCAAAACGTGATGGGAACCCTGCCGCGCTCGAATGGTTAGACAACAATCAACCGTTTGAGCACAAGCTACTTTCACCAGCTGGGTGGCGAAATGCTGCTATTTTGATGACTGAAGAAAAACAGTGGCAAGAAGCACTTGACCTGTTGGACAACCTTCCTTCTATGATGATGAAATCTTTTCCAGAACTCCTCTTCATGCAAGGCTTTCTTCACGCATCTTTATTGTTGCCCGAACCAATTCGCATTAAGCTTTCGGGACCATATAATATTGATTTCAAAAATGAAGCCCAAGAGGGTGAGGCCGCTTCCGAACACCGTAGCAAAGCTATGAAAGCGCTCTACCAAGCACGTGATCTATTACTGGATCTTGGTGTAGAGGGGCGCGCTAGCGGATGTGACTATCACTTGATGTGGCTTCGTCTGACAGACCCCAACGAATATGATGTTGCGCTGACAGAACTGAAAGAAGGCATGAAAGATGGCGAGTATGCAACTTCAATGCTGGATATCGCCCTAAGTTTCGATGACACATTCGATAGGAAACCACTCGAACAATACCTTCGCCGCCGGAAACTCGAAGGCCGGGAAGAACCACAAGATCATTTAATACGCCTACGCCTTCTCCAATATTTCGGTAGCCCCAAAGACATTTTATCTCATCTGGAAAAAGAGTCGGCCGCTCTAAAAGATGCGCTTCCACCAGCGACCCTTATATCTCTCAAATTGCACGCTCTCATTTACGATGAGCGAATTTCTGATGCTGAAAGTGAACTGGAGCACTGGGCTGACGTCTTCTCGCCCGATGAGCTTGAACGACATCGTCTAATGTTTTCCGACCGCAAGGGAGAGGAGCTGGTACATCTGGAGGCTCTCTATCTGCGGACAAATGAATATGAGGACTTGCTGAACCTCGTGCGCTACCTAGAACGTACTCAGCAATGGCCTTCGCTATTGCCGCATGCCTATACGTTGTTAAAAACCCGCCGTAGCGCAGGCATGTTACGAACAATCATCCATGCCATGCAGAAAACAGAGGTGCCAAGCGAAGGCATCAACGCTTTTCTTGAGGAACATCAAGATTTAATCACTTCCGGCACACGAGATGGTGATGAACTATTGCTTAGCAAAGGCTGGGCATTATTCAGCCTAGGACGCTTTTCTGAAGCTCAAGAAATTGCAAATGACTTGGCCGAACGCAACCACGAGCCAAATGCAATTTCGCTCGAAATTAATCTTGCTCTGCGAACGGGACAGTGGGAGCATTTTTCATCCATCATTGATCGTGAATTCTCAAAACTTAATGAGCTCCCCGCACGGCTTCTATTGCAAATGGCATCCGTTGTGGCAGACCGAGACCAAGACCAAGACCGCGCCATACAAATTCTGACCATTGCCGTTGATAATGAACCCGAAGACGGGCTTATACAATCTCAGGCCTACTTTTTCGCTTCCCAGATCGGGCGAGAAATCGATGCCTCAACATGGCTAAAGCGAGCAATTGACCTTTCCCAGCAAGGCGAAGGGCCAATGCAGACGATCTCATTGCGTAAAATGACAGAGATGATGCCTGCGCGTGCTGAACAAAGGCGTAAATGGGAACAACAGTATTCAACAGGTGAGATCGGGGTGCACCCCATTGCATCACTGCTACACATTCCTATCGCACACATCCTCGTTGGTAATTCACTTCAAAATGAATCTGAAATTGACCCAAGGCGGCGGTCCGTAATTCCAACCCGCCATGGTGGACGTGGACTGACAGATCTGACAGATATGCGAAAAATTGCATTTGATTTGACATCACTTTTGGTGCTGGAACACCTCGAAATCTTGCAGCCTTTTATAGATCACCTAGATGGCATTCTTCTTTCTCCACGCTTGATGGATATCCTTTTCATGGAGCATCGCCAAGTGCGTTTTCATCAGCCTTCTCAGGTCGAGGAAGCAGAGCGTATTCGTGAACTCATCTCAAATGATGAAATCCAACTGCTTCGGAATGTGCACCCCCCGAAAGAGCTTGTTGAAGAAGTCGGTGACGAAATGGCCAGCTTGCTTCATGAGGCGCAAGAAACTGGTGGCCGCGTTCTTTCAACGCTCCCTGTACATAAGGCTGGGTCAGTGGACCTTGATGATGCAGACCTTGGAACATATGGTCCACTTATTTTGCAACCCGTACAATTCCTTCCTCATATTGAAAACCAAATGTCACCGGAGAACTACATCCGCGCGAAGGACTTCCTGTCATCTGTTGATCGTGGAGCAAAGCTTGGACCGGACGAGTTAAGTGAAGGGCCTCTATACATAGACAACTTGGCGCTACGCTACTTGGATACAGCTGGCACCCTCCAGAACCTTCGTCATATCCGCCACGACATCTTTGTTATGCCTTCCGTAGAAGCCGATGCAAAGGCATTGATTGAGGGCGCGCGGCATGGCGATCAAGTTGCAAGCGTGATTAACCAACTAAGGAAACGTATCCGTGATACCGTACAAGCAGGAAAAGTAACTTTCCTTCCCGAATCAAATAATCGCGAAGATCACGATGAATTTCATCAAACCAATGCGTTGATGGATATCTTTGCCTTCGTTGATGATGCAGATGCATTGTGCCTTGATGATCGCGTAATCGGAAAGCACGCGAATGTAATGGACGGCCAAGGCCAAAATATTCCAATTGTGGACAGTATTGATGTTCTGGAGCACCTTGCCGCGCAAGGTATTATTACGGCAGAGAAAAAGCGCACCTGTGATTTTCGACTTCGTAAAGGTGGATTTGCATTTCTCCCCTTGAACGCTGAAGACGTGCTTGCTGCGCTCAAAGCTTCGATTGATGCTAAGCAGACCCTATTTAAAGAGCACCCGGAACTTGTGGCCATTCGGGAAAACCTACAAAGGATTCGCTCCATAAAAATTTTACGCCTTCCCGAAGAAGTCGTGTGGTTCTCAAATATGGCTCACGTCACACGACAACTTCTAATCCAGGTTTGGGATGACTCGAATGTGAATATTGAGATGGTAGAGAAGATATCTGATTGGGTTTTAAATGTGCTTTCACCTTTGCCTACCGCATGGCAGGAGTCCATTATTTTGGTCAAGGATGAAGAAATTGAGGTAGCCACTAAATTCGTCATTTCACAACTTATCTACGCGGGCCTTCGCATCACAGAAACTGACCGTAAGGAAGCATTTTCAAAATGGATTGACCAGCGCTTAATCAAACCATTACTCCCAGTGAATGCCTTTCTGATTGATGAGATTGCCAAATCCACCAGCCCTATCATTTCTAAAGCTGCGAAGGAGATCGCTGATGGGCTTGATTAATTCCCTCGCGCTCACAAGTTTGAGCGGTCTTCCTCCGTCTATTCAATTTCGAATCTTTTATGATACGTCGTTCCAAAAAGATTGTGGAATTAATGGTGCCAATGCACCATTTAATGATGCAGGGCGTATCCGGCTCGGTGATTTACTAGATGCTGTACGACAAGTCTACGATACAAAATCCCCTTACACTGTTCAGAACCTTTCAGGTGATGAGGTGCTTCTTGAGTTGCACAATGATCGCGTTGTGATTGTTCGTGTTGGTGACGAGGTGCGCGAAGAAAAAACCACACCTTTTGAACTAGCGCTACTGTCACCAGAAGCCAATATTCGCCTAGATGCTTTCGATGTACTTTCACGTCAGTTTAAAGTTACTGGCCCTAGGCCGTCAAAGTGGTGTCCTATCATCAAACAGCGTCCGTTATCAAACGATGATATTTATCAAATTTACGATGAAATTGGTCAGAGTGTTCCGAACTGGTGGTCAATCATCCAAGAAAAAATTTCGTCTGCTCAATTGGTTCCGGAAGACCTTGTCCCACTGAATGCAGCATATTTCACGACTCTGTGCGGCCCGTTCCCAAATGGCATGGATGTGAATGAATACATCCTTGGCCCTTTCGCAGATCACCGCAAAATGCTTGGGTCACAAAACCTTCAAGATGGCATGGCTTTATTGTTACTGGGAAGCCTGCACAAAGATGCTTCCGTTGTTCATGCTCTGTCTGATTACAATGACGATGAAGTTTTTGATGTAGGCAGTCGATTAAAGGATTTGTCTGATCCATTTACTCTTATTGGCATCATCGAAATCGCACTGTCGCGTCGCGCCACAAAGCCTGAATTTGAAGGTCTTGCAAGTGAACTGATCGAAAAACTGTGTGGTGAAACTCTTCCTCGTCTTGATGGCATGGATGTATACGACTTCTTTCCGCAGTTTGTAGATTTGGCCTTACGACATCTTCGCCATATTGATGGCATGATGAAGCAACCTCCGTACTGGCACCGGCTCTGCGCCTTCACACACGCTGGACTGCTCACCCGCCTGTTCGATGGTCTTACGTTTGAGCCCGAGAAAATGACACAGTGGTTTGAATCCTCTCGCCGCCGAAGTGATGGATTAGCTGATATCCTTGCTCTTCGTTGTGAGCCATCATGGCGTTATGATGATTTGACACGCGAACAAATTCAGGCTGAAATTATCGGTCGCCTTAATATTCTCGCCCTAAAAGAAAAGGCCGAAGGAAGAGAGCTTCCTAACGATGAGCTTCTCAACAGGCGTGTCGAGGAATGCAGAGGGAGAGGAACATCACCGTTCCGGCCCGGCCCCTTAGAAGGCTGTCTGCGACCAAAGGATCGACAAGATGAAAGAATGCTCTCAGCAGATCAGTTGGAGCCGCTCTTAACCAAACTAAACGAAACACCAAGTGAATTCCCATGGGGCGGGCTAGATAAAGGCTCCGCAGAATTTTATTTACCAGATGATTTTCGGGCGTCACTCTCAGAGAAGCTTAAAATGATTGATCTTCCCGAAGGAGAATTCTCTAAACGTACAAACCTTCTAGCCACAGCGTCCTTGATAGCTTCAGTTCATCAAGACGAAAACATGATTGAGGCCATTGTCGAACGTACATTCCAAGAGTTTGAAGGGCAAGATGATACCCAATCAATGTTCCTGATACTCCTCATGGCAAGCACAGCCTTTGGTGAGGATGAGTGGCTAGACTGGTTCATAAAAAAACTGCACCGCTTAGCGGTTATTGCCCCAATGGGTGAGCCCATGAAAATTTTGAGCATTCTTATTGAGGAGCTGAAATCTCTGCTACCCATTCCTCAATGGCGCTTTGGACAAATTGAGGCGTTATGTTCTTGCGCAAAGATGGTGTGACAATATTAATCAAGGGGCATCAAACAAATACTGGGATCACATCAAGTGGTTGCTATTTTGGTTGCTAAGCTCAGCATAAGTAGTTCTGCAACTATCATCACTAACAACAAAAAGCCCCTATTCCCCAAGGCGTTAATGTGGTGGAGACGACGGTGATTGGACCTATGCTTGCTACCTCCGCCTACTCACCCCCAATCTTCAACGCCCCAGAAACCACATCCCCAATCTTGTTTGCAGCTTCCAAAGCCGGATCAACATCTACATGAGCATAGCGCTGAGTGGTGCTGGCTTGGCTGTGTCCGAGTAGTCGCCCTATGATGGGAAGGTTCATGCCTTGGGATACGCCTATGCTTGCGGCTGTGTGGCGGAGATCGTGTAGTCTTACGTCGTCCAACCCTGCCCGCTCGCGGATGCGATACCATGGGTGACGGAGGTCATTGAGGGGCTGATTTTTCATTCGCCCCACAATCACGTATGGGTTTTCCTTGGCTTTGGCGAGTTCTTTCAGCTCTTCTAAAATTATAATCGCGGCTTTACTGAGGTAAATCGGCTTTGCCCCTGTCTTACTATCGGGCAATCGAATGACTTGGTTTTCCCAAGCAATCCATTCCCACTTTGCACCAAGAATTTCGCCAACCCTTGCTCCTGTTAAAAGAAGCAATTGAATGGCCGCGATCATGTGTGGGGTTTCCGTTTGTGCCGCTAAGCCATTGCGGAGTTCCTTGCCCAAACTTTCCAGCTCTTCGACGTTGAGAAAGCGTTCTCGTGAACTCTCTTTATATTTTTCAACATGCCGACAAGGGTTCGATCCATCCTGACGCATCCCCCAGCTTTCTGCCAGATTGAACATTTTGGAAAGGACCGCCAAACTACGGTTGGCCTGATAAGGGTGCTTTGACATTTTATGGTGAAGACGATGAACATCATCCCGGATCACATCCATGACCTTTTTGGTCCCAAGGGTTGGCTTAAGATGCTTGTTCCAGATGTGTTTGTAATGACCAATCGTGGAACGTTTCCGTTTGGAAAGATGCTCTTTCTCAAACCGTTCCCACAACTTGGTCATGGTTGACGCTTCACGGAATGTTTCTTTTTGACCTTGCGGGTCTTTCCCTTCAGCAATCGCCCCATGTACCAGACGGGCAATGTCCCGTGCTTGATCTAAGGTAATAGCTCCGTGCGTACCAATCAGATACCAGCGTTGCTGAGCCGTTCGCCCTCCCCCCTTTGTTCTGTATTTCAGGATGTATTTCTTCGTTCCACTGGGCAGGATTTTAACGCCAAAACCAGACTGCTGGCTATCCCACAAGAACTTAGGCTTATTCTCCGGCTGCTCATTCTCAATCATAGTTTTGGTTAAACGCGGCATGAAATTTCTTTATAAAATGGGTGGTTGCTAGAGTTTTAGAATATATCACCAATATGGATATAGCAACCACATAGCAACCACGCTTCAGGGTATCCAATAGGAATAGAGGAGGAAGTTTCATCCATAAAAACGAGGTGAGTAAATTACTATTCAATTGAAATATATACTTAAACTAGCATTTCAAGGGAGCCCGTGGGGTTGTGTAGTAAGGTATAGGAAACCCTGATTTTGCTGATTTGTAATCAGGGGGTCACGAGTTCGAATCTTGTTGCCGGCACCATTACTTCCAACGCCTTAGCGGGAAACTGTTTGGTGTGATCTCCGCTTTCGAGCGCTTAGAGGACCCCATTTCGGCTGTGTAATTCGGCCTCCTGCTGACACAAAGCGGACTTTATGGATTTTCTGGCGAAGGATTTCTTGCCCGTTTCTATGGCGCTCTTAATCGCTTCGGTAACTTCTTCCACTTCGAGTGGCTTGGTCAGGTATTTCAGGAAGCCAGCCTTCCTTCCCTTTTCAAGATCGCTCTTCGTTGCGGCAGCGCTTAATGCAAGAACCGGGATATCTTTTGTTTCGTCCATTTCTTGGAGTCTTCTCATGGCTTCAATGCCATTCATGCCGGGGAGGTTGATATCAAGAACGATCACATCCGGTTGCTTGCATTTGGCTATCTCGATGCCCAATTCCGCACTATGCGCCGATAGCATGGTCATTCCGTCGATACGCAACACAATCATCTCCATCAGTTCCAAATTGGCGGCGTTATCCTCGACATAAAGCATGGTGCCATTTATGTCCGTTAACTTCCCCTCGGACGGTACAGCATCAACCGCAACCGCCACATCGGCCTCGCCTGTATGACCGGCGGCTAGCGGTAATTCGACCCAGAAGGTACTTCCCTTGCCGCCGACACTTTCAAAACCGATTTCGCCGCCCATCTGTTCGATCAGGTCCCTGCAGACGACGAGACCGATACCAGTGCCTTCAATTTCGCTGTTCTCTGCCTCCAAGCGGCTGAACGGAATGAAGAGTTCAGCCTGCCTGTTTTTCGCGATGCCGTTACCGGTATCCGTAACGGAAATCACCCCTCGACCTGCTGGAGTTATCTTGCAATCGATGGTCATAGAACCGCCATTGCGATTGTATTTGATCGCGTTAGACATCAGGTTGAGCAGCACCTGTTTTAGGCGCGTGTAATCCGCCCTGACCGGGTCAAAAACCTTAATTGCATCGGTTACGGCGATGTCAATATTACGAATTGCCGCCGCGTCCTTAACCAGCATCAGGCAATCACCCACGGCAGCCTCAACCTGGATATCTTCAATGGAAAATTTTATCTTTCCGGCTTCAATTTGGGCCAGTTCAAGAATGTCGTTAATTAACTCAAGAAGATAATTGCCACCCTTGAGGATACGGCTGACACAGTCTTTTTGTGCCAGGCTAAGTGGTTCTTTCGGGTTGAATTCAAGCATTTGACCAAACCCGAGGATGGCGTTCATCGGTGTTCGGAGTTCGTGGCTCATGGAGGACAGGAATTCAGACTTCGCCATATTAGCGGCCTTCAGCTTTTTGACAGTATCTCTCAGTTCCAACTGCGACACCACCTGCCGGGCCAGCACCTCCAGGGTCTTTTCCTGGTCGGCGGTCAACGACATGGCTTCGCTGGAGACCACACACAATGTACCGACCCTGAGGTCACCCGCCATGATCAGCGGCGCCCCAGCGTAAAATTTTATCTGTGGCCCACCGGTGACAAACGGGTTGTCGTGAAAGCGCTCGTCCTTGGTCGCGTCTTCAACCACCGTCAGGTCATTGTCAAGAATAGCATGAGGACAGAACCCCAGTTCGCGGGACATTTCGTTCGCATCCAGGCCGTGGTGCGACTTGAGAAACTGGCGATCACGGTCGATGAGGCTGATGAGTGCGATCGGTGTGCCACAAATTTGCGCTGTCAAGTGCGTGATATCATCGTAGGTCTGCTCTTCCAAGGTATCCATGATATCAAGTTCATGTAGCCTCTTGAGGCGCTGCTCCTCGTTCGCGGGCCGTGGTGCCGGAATCATGTTGAATGTCCTTCACGCAAGTTTAGAACCACCAAAGTATATCGTCGAAACGTCTATATCAATACTTCTCATATATACGTCCGTACTTTCAAAATGAAAGGTAAAACCACATAGCTATTATGAGATAATAACGAGGATGACAGTGTACAAGATAATAAGCCAAAATTTTCATTTCTTGTTGGCCCAACGAAGGACGAATGTCTCCTCATGGCTCTGAGCAGACGTTCCAGACACCGCTCTATTAGGACTGATTTCGCGCGGAAAACAGTCTTTTTTGAGCACATCTCCCGGTAAAGCAGGGGGGGCCTTTTTATTTGGGTGCTCAAACCTTCGCTAGCCTTATTAGATAGATGGCCTGTTAATGACTTTTGGCTACGACGCCACATTGGGGAAGGTCGGCGAGGCCGGTTTCTTGGGCGTGCTCTTCAAAGGCTTTATTCTTCCAGAAAAAGGCCCCCGGCATTGTGGTTGGAATAACCAAAACATAAAACAACGCCCGGCCAATGATGGACATGGCAAGAATTGAAACGGACACGCCAATCCACAAAACTGGGTTCGCCAACATGACAACGGCTAAGAGGTTCAGCGCGAGAAGCGTATTGCGTAGAGTGTAGGCTCCTAGAAATTGGCTGGTCTGAACGCACAACGATGCCGCCCCTTCGCCACCTTTTTTCTTGAGATCACGGGCATGACATAACAGGCCCAAACCTTCCCATAACAAACCCAGAGCAATTGGCACAGCAAGTGCGCTTGGCACGTCGCCCGTGAGGGCAAGCAAAACCAGCGCACACAGCCCGCCGCCCAAGGACAGCGCGGCGCCAAAAAAGGTCGCCGTGACTTGCCAATGATCCCAAAAGGGACGGGCTTTAATACGGTAAATCCGGGTCATGAAATAAAGACCGATGATCGCAAAGAAGACCGCGAAAAAACCTGATGCTTGGCGTAGAAGATGCACAACGTTTGTCCAGTCGGCGATCAAACCACTTTGTTCAACAGCAGAAAAAAGCGCGTGTCCGCCAAGGGCGGCAAAGAACAAAGCCACACCCAACGCTTCGCGGCTCAGCGGAGAATAGCGCAGGTTATTAAAACCGCGATAAAACCGCCACGGTTTGCCGAGGTGCAAAGTGGATAGGAACAGCGCAAATCCTTGAAGCCCAAGAAGGCCTGCCAGAAAACCAACGTAACCCCAAGTTGCTGCAAAACCTTCAAAACCAGTGACACCAAGCATGGCCCCCAGAAACAAGATGGAAAAGGCACCGATGACGGCTTGGGTCGCCAATGTAAAGACAACCAACGGGTTTTCTCGTGAGCTAAGTTTATTGAGGCCCCAAGATTTACCCTGGATTTTCATATCGTCAATTTGCGGGCTGTAGGAAGAAACGCCATCACCCTGTTGATATTTCAGAACGGCCGAATCCGTGCGGGTGAAATCCCTGGGCAGACTACGAGTTTGTTCAAATCGAATATTGGGATGAGTAATCGAAGGATCGGGAAAACCGGGAATTTCGGTTTTCGTCTGCGCCCGTCCTTGGGGAGCGTTTTCGATCACGCCAAAGTTCAATGCGTTACCCAAACAGGCTGACACACAAGCTGGTTTCAGGCCAACTTCGAGGCGGTCGACGCACATGTTGCATTTTTGAACATGCCCAGCCACCGGGTCTAACTGAGGGGCATTATACGGACACACCCACGTGCAATAGCCACAGCCAAAACAAATGTCTGGGTCTTGGATGACGGCCCCAAATTCAGGGTGCTTGGTATAGGCGCGGGTCGGGCAGCCTTTGAGACACACCGGGTCATCACAATGATTGCACGCCATGGAAATATTGACCCGTGTATAGTCAGGCCAAGTGCCGCCTTCAACATAGCCAACAGACCGAAAAGCCAAGTGCGGCGGCAGATCATTTTTTTCGCTGCACGCCGCTTCACAGGCATGACAGCCAATGCAATTGTCGGCGGTGAAGTGAAAGCCGTGCTGCTTATTGCGGTTGGGGTTTTCACCAACGCCCGCGTCCCCATTGATTTTGAGGCTTACACCCGTCTCACACGTTAAGTCGATGTCTGTTCCATAACGGTTCGTTTTCGCCGAAGTCGGATCGTTCAGTCGGGCGTAGTCGCGCTCACCATTGCGTTCTTTAAACATATCAAAACGTCCTTGCTTGCATATTTAGGCGCGCTGCGGTTTTTTGATCGACGGCTTCAACACGTACGGCCCCTTGTTTATAGGCCGGTTGACGGGAATGGGGGTCAAGAAGCCCCAACGTCAAACGGTTGACGCAGTCGTGGAAGTGGAAGGGAATAAACACCATGTTGCGTGGCACCCTTTGGGTATGTTGCACCAACACCACGGCATCACCTCTGCGTGACACCAGGCGGATGTATTTCATGTGCTCAACACCAAGCTCTATCGCCATATCGGTGTTCATTTCCATGTACGGCGTCGGGCTGAATTTGTTGAGGTTACCAATCTTTCCAGTACGGGTGCGGGTGTGGAAATGTTCGACCACGCGTCCGGTGTTCAGCCAAAATGGATAGTCTTCATCGGGCCGTTCATTGTTGTCAAAAAAAGGCAAAGACAGCAAATGCGCCTTGCCGTCGGCATGTTTGAATTTACCATCGGTGTAAAGACGCGGCGTTGCGACTTCGGCGCCTTCCTGATACGGCCATTGAAGGCCGTGGTTTTCACGAATCAAGTCGTGCGACATGCCGGAAATATCCACCAATTGACCTTTGGACAATTCGCGCATCTCATCAAAAATATCAGACGTGTTTTCTGGAAAGCGGATCACGTTACCGTTTCCAAAACGCTTAGCAAGTTCGCTGAAAATTTCATGATCAGGCTTAGCCTCAGCGGGTGGCTCGGTAACTTTTGACACAAAGTTGACCCGACGTTCCGTATTGGTGAGACAACCTTCTTTTTCTGACCACAGTGCGGCGGGCAAAAACATGTGCGCGTACTGGACGGTTTCGACATCTTCATAAGCATCTTGCACCACGAGAAACTCTAATTTTTCCAACGTTTTGCGAATGCGTGCCGTATTGGGCATCGACGTCATAGGGTTTGTACCCACCAACCAGAGGCCCTTAATTTGTCCAGTTTCGATGGCAGGGAAGATATCCGTTTGCTTCAGTCCGCGATGGAGTGGGAAGACGTCTTCTTGAACACCCCAAAAATCAGCAACCTGTTTACGGTGATGTGGATTTTCTAAGTCACGATAGCCCGGAAGTCCCGAACACGATGACCATTCGCGTGTGCCCATAGCGTTGCATTGCCCGGTGATAGAAAGTCCGCCACCACCCGGTTTGCCAACATTGCCCGTCAGCAAATTTAAGTTGTTGATGCCAACGACACCATCCGACCCATGGGTGCTTTGATTGATGCCCATGGTCCAGATGCTCATGGCGGCTTTGGATTTTGCATACAAGCGGGCCACGGTGCGGATGGTATCGGCATCAATGCCGCAAATCGGGGCCGCCTTGTCGGGGGCGTAGTCTTGTAAAACGTTCTCAAAATCGTTGGGTCGCGTGGTGTTTTTAAACAGATAGTCTGCGTCTTCTAAGCCTTCGTCTAAGATCACTTGGGCGAACGCATTTAGCAGCACCACGTCTGTGCCGGGACGGATGGGCAAATGCATATCGGCAAATTGGGCCAACATGGTGACGCGTGGATCAATAACGATCAGTGGGAATTTGCGTTTTTCCAACTCTTCCTTCATGCGCCAGTAAATGACGGGATGTTGTTCCGGCAGGTTGGAACCAAAGGCCAACAGACAGTCCGTATGAGAAAAGTCATCATAGCAGCCCGGCGGGCCATCAGAACCGAATGACCGCTTATAGCCCGACACCGCCGAGGCCATGCACAAGGTGGTGTTGCCGTCATAATTGTTGGTGCCAATAACGCCGCGTGCCAGCTTGCCAAGGGTATAGAATTCTTCCGTCAACAATTGCCCGGTGGAAACGATGGCAAAAGAATCTGGACCATGTTCAGCCTGGATGCTTTTGATTTGGGCCCCCATGTGGTCAAGAGCCGTGTCCCAAGATGCGGGTTGGAAGTCATCATAGGTTTCGTTGCGCATCAAAGGCGTTGTGCCACGCCCTGCTGATGTGAAAAGTTCGTGTTCATAGATGCCCTTGATGCACAATTTGCCACGATTAACATCGGCCTCGGCAGCGCCCCGCGAAGACACAGGCACCCCTTCACCGTTCATTCCAATTTCAATCGAACACCCCGTCGAGCAATAGCCGCAGGTGCTTGTTTTCCACTCTATAATTTTTTTGTCGGCGATTTTTATGGGATTTTTTTTACGACGTCCAAAAAGCATTACCTAGACTTCTCCATCGATAAAAAGACTTTGTCATTTTCAAGTTTGACAGGGTAACAAGCGACGTGACCTTCATCGGGGGCCTGCGCTTCACCAGAATTCAAATCAATGGTCCAGTTGTGCAATGGGCAAGCCACCTTGTGACCAAAAACGATGCCTTGCGACAGCGGCCCATGCTTGTGCGGGCAGCGGTCGTGAATGGCGAAAAGATGATCATCTTCGGTGCGAATAACAGCGATGTTTCCGTCTGGTCCGGCAACGATCCGAGATCCTTGGCGAGGGATGTCGTCTAGGGTTCCAATTTCAATCCATGCGCTCATGATTGGCCTACTTCGGTTAGGGGTTCAAATTCAGCACGCTTGTTGGCATCCGTGCAGCAATCTTTCCAAGGGTCAAATTGGGCAAAGCTTTGGCTGTGCAAAAACCGCTCATTCAAGATTTTGCGACTGTCTTCATCGATAACAATTTTTTCTTGAACATAGCTCAGGCTCACCCGTTCAACCCAAGGGGCTGTGCGTTCCAGATAGCGGGCTTCTTCTCGATAGAGCTGCATGAAAGCCCCTGCATATTCCATAACTTGTGCTTCGGTTTGCACCTTGCACAACAAATCAGTAACCCGCACTTTGATGCCGCCATTGCCTGCAATGTGCAGCTCATACCCAGAGTCCACGGCCACCACACCAAAGTCTTTAATCGTCGCTTCGGCACAGTTACGCGGGCAACCAGACACCGCCATTTTAAATTTATGAGGCGTCCACGACCCCCACGTCATTTTTTCCAGATCAATGCCCAGCTGGATGGAATCTTGGGTACCAAAGCGACACCATTGTTCCCCCGCACAGGTTTTAACCGTGCGCAAGGACTTGCCGTAAGCATGGCCGGACACCATGCCAGCGTTGTTTAAGTCTTCCCACACAGCAGGAAGATCACTTTTGGCGATGCCGAACAAATCAACACGTTGCCCGCCGGTGACCTTAACCATGGGGACCTTGAATTTGTCGGCCACATCGGCAATCGCACGCAATTCATTGGGAGTGGTAACCCCACCCCACATACGCGGCACCACGGAATAGGTTCCGTCTTTTTGAATGTTGCCGTGGGCCCGTTCGTTGATATAACGCGACCGCGCATCATCAACATATTCGCCGGGCCACGCACACAGTAAATAATAGTTCAGCGCGGGACGACAGCTTGGGCAACCGTCCTCCGTTTTCCAGCTTAAAAAAGACATGAGGGCGGGAATTGCTTTTAGGTCCTCGCGGACAATTGCCGTACGAACCTCTTCATGGGTCAGTTCGGTGCACGCACACAACGGCTTTTCCTTTTCCGTGGCCGAATAATCACCGCCCAAAGTTGAGGCCATGATTTGTTCCACCAAACCCGTGCACGAGCCGCAAGACGAAGATGCCTTGGTGTGAGCACGAACCTCATCAAGTGTGAATAGGTTCTTGTCCAAAATGGCGTTTACAACATCGCCTTTGCAGACTCCGTTACAGCCGCACACTTCGGCGCTATCGGCCATCGCCGCTGCGGCATTTTCGCCACCGTGACCGGAATCGCCGAGGTGGCTTTGGCCGAACAACAGGTTTGAGCGGATGTCTTTGGTATCCGTGCCGTCACGCATCATTTGGAAATACCAGGCACCATCGACGGTATCGCCATACAACACGGCCCCTTGAATTTTACCGTCTTTCAAAACCAGTTTCTTGTACGCGCCATTTCCAGGATCATTAAAGACAATGTCTTCGGTGGTGTCATCACCAATAAAGTCGCCTGCCGAAAACACATCAATGCCGGTCACTTTTAATTTGGTTGACGTGACCGAGCCCTTGTACGAGGCATAGCCCAGTTCGGCCAAGTGGTTGGCACACACCCGCGCCTGTTCAAACAAAGGGGCCACCAAGCCATAAGCGGTGCCCCGGTGCTGGACACATTCGCCAACCGCATAAATATTAGGATCAAAGGTCAACATGGAATCATCGACCACGATGCCGCGTTCAAAGTGCAGTCGACAATCTGCGGCCAAGGCAACGTTGGGACGGATGCCCACCGCCATCACCAAGACGTCAGCCGGAATTTCGGTGCCATCTTTGAGGCGCAATCCGGTTACGCGATCTGTGCCCAAAATGGCTTCACTTTGCGCCGACAAGGCAAACTTCATGCCACGAGATTCCAGGTTCGCACGCAGCATAGCCCCAGCGGTCACATCAAGCTGGCGTTCCATCAAGGTGTCCATCAAATGAACAACCGTAACCTCCATGCCTTGCTTCATTAGGCCGTTAGCAGCTTCTAACCCTAACAATCCACCGCCGATGACAACCGCGTTTTTATAGGTGTTCGCGGCAACAATCATGGCATCGACATCTTGAATGTCACGAAAGCCAACAACGCCCGGAAGATCATGTCCCGGCAACGGTAACATCACCGGATCAGATCCCGTGGCCAGCAACAAACGATCATATTCAATGGCCTGCCCGTCATTGGTGAGGACGCGTTTGGTGCCGCGTTCAATCTGGGTGATCTTGGTGTCTGTATGTAAGGTAATGCCGTGCTCGTCATACCAAGCCCGGTCATTGATCATGATTTCATCAATGTTTTTTTCACCGGACAGAACAAGCGATAGCAAAATACGATTGTAATTGCCGTGAGGCTCTGCACCGAAGACCGTGATGTCATACATGTCGGGAGCCAGCTCTAGCAGGTCCTCGACGACGCGCATTCCTGCCATACCATTACCAACGACGATTAATTTTTTGGTCATTTGGGACCTCTTCCAGGGTTAGGTGTTTTCGTCTAATTAGCAATAGCCATGCCAACAGCTCTTGTGAGAACCTGGGAAAAGCATAATCACAAATAATATCAAAGAACTATGGTATTTTCTGCGTAATGCAAAGTGGTCTTACAAACACCCTTTCGGAACTTAAACAGAAACAAAATGCCTATTATTTAATCAACCAGATGCATCTGCCTAAATAATAAGCACATTGCTGGAGGGCAAACTATGGATTTTAAGTTTATGCAATAAATATCAATGGGATAGGGAACTGGCACAACCCTTGCGAAGCGTTACCTGAAGAGATTCCTCGTTGACCGCTACCTGTATGGAGACAGATACAATGCCCAACCAACCAACTTCAGGCCTAAAGCTTTTCTCATTTAAAGGCCGAACCAAGGTCTTACACTTAACCTGGGTCGCATTCTTTATCAGTTTCTTTGTATGGTTCAACCATGCCCCCCTGATGGCAACTATGCGTGACGCGTTGGGGCTCAGTGATCAAGAGGTCAAGGCGCTGTTGATTATGAACGTAGCGCTGACCATCCCGGCGCGCATCATTATCGGTATGTTGGTCGACAAAGTCGGCCCACGCATTACCTATTCGAGTTTATTAATGGTGTCGGGTGCGTTGTGTATTCTGTCTTCTTTATCGCAAACATTTGAAATGCTCGCGTTGACGCGGTTTCTATTGGGTTTTGTCGGTGCAGGTTTTGTGATCGGCATCCGCATGATCGGCGAGTGGTTCCCGGCTAAGCAAGTTGGTGTGGCTGAGGGTATTTACGGTGGTTGGGGCAACTTCGGTTCAGCAGCCGCTGCCATGAGTTTGCCGACCATTGCCATCCTTTATGGCGGCGATGATGGCTGGCGCTATGCGATTGCCTCCACGGGCGTGGTTGCCATGGTGTACAGTGTTATCTATTTCTTGTCCGTCACTGACACGCCCGAAGGGGCAACATACTTCAAACCCAACAAGGTGGGAGCGATGGAGGTGTCTAGCCGTAAAGATATGTTGCTTTACGCTTTGACAAAACTCCCGTTATTTCTGGCTATGGGCGTACTGACGTGGAAGCTGGGGCCTGATAACTTAGCCATTATTAATACAGCCGCCATGCTTATTATTTACGTCAGCTTGGGCGTTTTATACTTGTATCAAGTGATGCATATCTATGAAGTCAACAAGCATTTGTTAGATGAGGACGTGCCGGAAATTCACCGCTATAAATTTAAACAGGTGGCGGTTTTAAACCTTGCTTATCTGGTCACATTTGGCTCGGAGCTCGCGGTGGTATCCATGCTGCCGATGTTCTTCCAAGATACATTCGGCCTATCCATCATTATGGCTGGGCTGCTGGCATCCGGGTTCGCCTTCATGAATTTGGTGGCGCGTCCGGGGGGCGGATTGTTAAGTGATCGCTTTGGCCGCAGAAAAACCTTGCTGATCTTGTTAGGTGGACTGACCATTGGCTATCTCGTATTGTCACAGATTGATAGCACCTGGGCGGTATGGGCAGCGGTGATCGCCACCATGGTTTGTTCGTTCTTTGTGCAAGCTGGCGAAGGTGCGGTGTTCTCTATGGTGCCCCTCATCAAACGGCGTATGACCGGGCAGATTGCAGGTAATGTTGGTGCCAATGGTAACGTCGGTGCCGTCTGTTTTTTAACTGTATTATCGTTCGTGTCACCGCAAATCTTCTTTATCACCATCGCGGGCTCGGCCGCCGTCGTCCTGGTCATCACCTATAAGTTCTTGGACGAACCCCAAGGCCACATGGCCGAAGTGTTGCCAGATGGCACGGTTGAATTGATTGAAGTTTCGTAAGGACGAGTCTCCATGGCGAACACTCTATCCCTAACCATCGGCCAACATTCGAGTGCCGGGCGAAAAGAGGCGAATGAGGATTCATACGGAATCCTCATTCCCGAGGCCCCTTTGCTTAACACCAAAGGGGTGGCGATGGTTATTGCCGATGGAATGAGTGGTAGCGACGCGGGCAAAGAAGCCAGCGAAATGTGCGTCAAAAGTTTCCTGACCGATTATTTCGCGACCTCTGAAACCCTGACCGTAAAGACCGCAGCCGGCCAAGCTTTGTCGGCTCTGAATCGTTGGCTGTATGGTCAAGGGCAAGCGGTTTATCAGTCCCACCGGGGCATGGTCAGCACGATGTCTACGCTGGTCCTGAAATCGACAACAGCCCATATTTTTCATGTTGGAGATTCGCGCATTGCCCGCTTGCGGGATGGCCAACTTGAGCCGTTAACCAATGACCATCGCATCATTGTTACGCCCGAAAAAAATTTACTCAGCCGAGCGATGGGCATCGATCTCAATGTTGATGTGGACTACAAAACCGTTCTGGTTCAGCCAGATGACATCTTTATTTTCACCACCGACGGTGTCCATGAACACTTAACAGACGCATCCATGGTGAGTTTTCTAAACGTTTTGAAAGATGATGATGATAACGCCGCAGATGCCGTTGCCAAGGCCGTCGTTGATTCTGCCTTTAAGAACGGCAGCACCGACAACCTGACGTGCCAAATTGTGCGTATAAACGCCTTAATGGTGGAAGACAAAAACGACTATCTCGATAAATTACAAATGCTCCCATTTCCGCCCCCCCTCAGTGAAGGCATGGTTTTGGACGGCTATCGCATCGTGCGCGAGCTTCATGCCAGCAACCGCAGTCAGGTTTATCTGGCCATTGATACCGATACGGGCAACCGGGTTGCGCTGAAAACACCCTCCGTTAACTTTGAAGATGACCCCGCATATCTACAATTGTTCATTCGCGAAGAATGGGGTGGGAAACGCATTAACAGTCCACATGTGCTCAAGGTTCTAAATCACCGCCGCAAACGACAATTCCTCTATTCTTTGACAGAATTTTGCGAAGGCTGCACCTTGCGCCAATGGATGAATGACAATCCGACCCCCGGCTTGCAAGAGGTCAGAGCCATCGTTGAGCAACTCACCAAGGGGCTGCGCGCGTTCCATCGCAAGGAAATGCTCCACCAAGATTTGAAGCCCGACAACATCCTCATCGACAGCGATGGGACCGTAAAAATCATTGATTTTGGATCTGTGAAAATCGCCGGACTCGAGGAAATCACAACCCCCGTCGTTAACCCCAATCTTTTGGGAACAGTGGATTATACGGCCCCTGAATATCTTTTGAACCAACCGGGATCGAACCGTTCCGATATCTTTTCCTTAGGCGTCATTGCCTATGAAATGCTCACCGGGCAATTGCCATACGGAAAAGGCTCTACCAAGACACGACAGGTTTCTAAATACAAATACACATTAGCGTGTGATTTAAATCCGGCCGTGCCGGCTTGGGTTGATGGTGCGCTGCGCAAGGCCGTAGCGCGCGCACGCGACAAACGCTATGACACGTTATCTGAATTTATGGTCGATATGACCCACCCAAATCAAAAAATGACGGCAACAGAAACCCGGCCACTATTGGAACAGAACCCGGTGGCCTTCTGGCGCGGATTGTCGGTCGTTCTGATGGCTGTTATCGTCTTTCTGCTCTACCGCATGGGCATGTAAGCCGTCAACGGGGCAAGGCTTTCTGCGAGAAATACCCTATATCCGTTTCACCAAATACCCCGCGCAAGGAAAATGGACACAAACTTGGCCAACTCGTTCATCTTCACGCAAAATAGAGAGCCTAAGGGCAGAAAGGCTGTGTAAAGCCCCTTCAACCTGAGGACCGCCGTTGATGGGTTCTATGGTGATATTGTCCCCCATCTTTAAACCCAGAGGGTCTTTGGGGTCGACGTGTTCCCCCGTTTTCGGGACAGCATTTTTTGCGATGTCCAGGGCTTCCAAATCACTCATCGGTTCCGAATCCCCATGGCCGATTTTTTTAATCCTCTGCTCCCAGTGTTCCAGATTTTCAAATTGACAAAAGAATTGATCCCCTTCTGTCATGCGGTCACGTAAGAACCAAACCAAATAATAAGCCAACACATCGGCTAACCTTGGATCTTGACCTCGCAAGAAATCATGCCCTTGCAATCGCGCATCTATCTTATAAAAATCGGTCCGGACAGTTCCCAAACAGTCTTTATAATTGGCTTTAAGGACTTCCAGTGAAAAATCCCGGCCAAAATATAAGGGCCCACGGTCCGCAAGAAATTCAGCAGGCATGTTCGGACTCATTTCAACAAGGGCCACCGTCACCACATCCTTAAACAACGCGTCATCGGTCCACATATCATCCTCCACAGTCACTCCCGAAAAGAGAGCTGGCTCGGGAAAACGACGTTCAAGTTCGAGGAGAATGCATTTAGTGTCGCAATAGATGTCGGCCCCAATTTGCATCACCGGGGTCAGACGATATCCTCCGGTCAACGGCATCAAGTTCGGTTTCGGCGGCAGTCGTGGAATCTGCACAGACTTCCAAGACAGCCCCTTCAGACCAAGCGCCACACGAATTTTTTCGGCCACAGGTGATTGTGGATAATGATGAAGTATTATGTGCTCACCGCTCATTAGATTGCCTTCATTTGAGGTTTCCGATAACGATTAGCCATGTCACTTATGCAATGCTGACATTCAAACTCACCGCACCTTAACTATCTGAAAATAGTGTATAAAATATTCATAAAATGTAATTGAAGGTCTTTATCAAAGGAACACAATCATGACCAACATTCTCAAAAGCCTACTCAATATCACCAACCTGTTCACAAAAGCCTGCCAGAAAATTGGGGCCGGCAAGGTTGCATCTCACAGCAACGTCTGAACCGTATCTGCGCCCTTGCTTCCAAAATGCCGCTGACGTTACCACACAGGTGGCGTCAGCGTTTTCGTGCCAGCGCCGAACATCCCGCCTCAAAGCCCTAAAGAACGAACCACATCAACACAGGCAACGTTGCAAAGGATGCCACGGTGGACAGCACTACGGCCCCGGCAACGGCTTCGGGTTCAGTCTCGTAGCGCGCGGCAAACAGATAATTAAACACCGCCACAGGCATAGTCATCTGCAAAATCAAGACCCCCTTCATCATACCTTCAAAGCCCATAATATTGGCCAACAGCAACGCCAAGGCAAAGCCCGATGCCATGCGTAGGGCTGCAATAATCGCACTTTTGCCAAACTGGCCGATTTTCAACTGACGCAAGGAGATGCCAAGCGTGATCAGCATCAAAGGGATCGTCAGGCCACTTAAGATTTGAATGGTGTTGCCCGCCCACAAGGGCACCGTTGTGTCAGACATTTTGAAAATCAGCGCCAACGCCATGGCATACAGGGTTGGCACACGCAGTAACGCTTGCAAAGATGTCGCCCCGGCGGCAACCGCTACGCCGATGGTAAATTGCAAAATGATGCTCACCGTGAAATTCGCCACCGCCAACGCCATGCCCTCCGCACCAAATGCCAGCATCGCCAACGGCAAACCCATATTTCCGGTATTCGGGAACACCAATGCAGGCAGGAACGCGCCTATGGATTGCCCCCAAAACCTCAAAACAATCGTGCCGACAATCCCGGTAATGACCATCACGGCAAGCGTTGCGATCGCCATTTGCCCCAACGCGTCAAGCTCAACCTCGACGTTAACCAAAGTGGTAAAGACCAGACACGGAACGCCAACCGTTGACACCAAGTGGGTGACCATTTCGGTGTTATAAGGACGGCCTAAGTACGCCCAAGTATAGCCAATAATGGCACAGATCATAACAGGCGAGATAATTGAAAATAGCTGTTCAAACACTTAGGCGATCCTTGCTTTCTTGAGGTCGAAAAAGTTGATCTTTAGATCAGCGTCACAACACCACGCCAACTTGCCAGGGACAGAATTCCAAGCCACCAATGCCATGACGTTCGCTGTGTGGTTTGTAGCCAGAGGCTGTGTCTAGGATTTTGCGGAAGATTTCCTGACCCAATTCTGCGGTCGTTGTTTCACCATCGACTACGCCACCGCAGTTGATATCCATATCGTCAGACATCCGCTCGAACATTTGCGTATTGGTCGCCAGCTTGATGCTGGGCACGGGCTTACCGCCATAAACAGACCCCCGCCCGGTGGTAAAGCAGGTGACGTTGGCGCCCCCCGCGACCATGCCGGTGATCGAGGCTGGGTCATAACCGGGACTGTCCATAAATACGAAGCCTTTGGCGGTCACGGGTTCGGCGTAACGATACACATCAACCAAAGCCGTGGTGCCACCTTTGGCGGCGGCACCTAAGGATTTTTCCAAAATGGTGGTAAGGCCACCTTTTTTGTTGCCCGGCGTGGGATTATTGTCCATGGCGGCATTGTTGGCCAAGGTGTGTTGTTTCCACCAATCGATACGGGCGATCAATTTTTCACCAACTTCACGACTTACGGCGCGCCGCGTGAGCAAATGTTCGGCACCAAAAATTTCCGGCGTTTCGGCCAAGATCGCGGTGCCGCCATGGCGCACCAAGGTGTCCACGGCAAAGCCTAGAGCCGGATTGGCGGTGATACCCGAGTACGCATCAGACCCGCCGCATTCCAACGCCACGATCAAATCGCTCGCCGGGCATGTTTGCCGTTCGAATTGATTGGCCTGTCCGACCATTTCGCGGACATATTCAATCCCCTTCGCCACAGTCGCCGTCGTGCCGCCATTATCTTGAATGACCAAAGTGCGCAGACGATCGCTTTTGTCCAAACCATAGCGCGTCAACATATCGTCGATTTGCGCCACTTCACAGCCCAGGCCAACAATCAAAACGCCCGCAAAATTGGGGTGTTTGGCATAGCCGACCAAGGTGCGTTCAAGGTTGGCGTGAGTATCGCCATCCAACGGAATACAACACCCAGTCTGGTGCGGCAAAGCCACCACGCCATCAACGTTGATAAATTCTTCAGCCCACAAGTCGGGGGTAAAAGCCTTGGCGATCAGATCAGCAACCGAGTTGGAACAGTTTACACTTGCCAGAACGCCGACGTAGTTGCGGGTGCCAACGGCTCCGTTTGCCCGCACATAGCCCTGAAACGTTGCTTGTTCCACGTCAGGCACCATGCGTGTTTGTTCGGCCCCTTCGCCAAACGCATAATCCCGGTGGAAATCACCAAAGACCAAGTTGTGGCTGTGGACATGGTCGCCGGGTTGAGTGTCGGAGGTGGCGAAACCGATGATCTGGTCGTACTTGCGCACCGCTTCGCCTGTTTTGATACCGGACGTGGCGATCTTGTGACCACGGGGAATGTCGGCAGTCACCGACACGTTTTCGCCCACCAGGGGTGTCCCAGAAGCAATATCCTCCGCAGCAACAACAACGTTGTCGGCTGCGTTCAATCGAATGGTTTTCGCCATAACAGTCGCTCCTGATTTAAATGGGCTTTAGTGGTCTTTAGCGGCCTTGAAATGGAACAGCGCCCCATCTTTGATGCCGGACGGCCAACGCGACGTGACGGCTTTCAGTTTGGTGTAAAATCGCACCCCTTCCATGCCATGGATATCGTGATCGCCAAACAACGAACGCTTCCAACCGCCAAAGCTGTGATACGCCACGGGCACCGGAATAGGCACATTCACGCCAACCATGCCGGCCTGAACCCGAGAGGTGAAATTGCGCGCGGTATCGCCATCGCGGGTGAAGATCGCGGTGCCGTTGCCGTATTCATGATCATTGACCATCTGCAACGCGGTTTCGTAGGTATCCACACGAACCACGGCCAAAACTGGGCCGAAGATTTCGTCGGTGTAAATGTCCATATCGGTGGTCACTTTGTCGAACAAGGTGCCGCCAACGAAGTATCCGTTTTCATGGCCCTTGATGCTTAGACCACGACCATCAATCAACAGTTCTGCGCCTTGATCGACACCGGACTGGATGTAGCCTTCGATTTTCTGTTTTGACTCCGCCGTCACCACCGGACCCATTTCCGTTTGCGGGTCGGTAAACGGTCCGACCTTAAGAGCGTTTATTTTTGGAGTCAGATTGGCAATCAACGCAGCCGCAGTTTCATCACCGACCGCGACCACAACGGAAATCGCCATGCATCGTTCGCCAGCCGAGCCATAAGCAGCCCCCATCAAAGCATCGACGCTTTTTTCGATGTCGGCATCGGGCATCACCACCATGTGATTTTTCGCCCCGCACAACGCTTGCACGCGTTTGCCATGTTTGCAGCCTTCTGCGTAGATGTATTCACCAATCTGGGTTGAACCGACGAAGCTAATGGCTTTGACGTCTGGGTTCGACAGCAATTCATCCACCGCTTCTTTGCCGCCATTGACCAAGTTCATCACGCCCTTGGGCAGTCCGGCTTCATGCAACAGTTCAACCAAACGCAGGGTCGAAGACGGATCGCGTTCGGACGGTTTGATAATGAACGTATTGCCCGCCGCCAAAGCCACCGGGAACATCCACATGGGCACCATGGTGGGGAAGTTGAACGGGGTAATACCCGCCACCACACCCAATGGTTGGCGGAACGAATGGGTATCGACGTTGGTCGCAACGGAGTCCGAAAACTCGCCTTTTAACAGTTGCGGAATACCACAGGCGAATTCGACAACTTCAATGCCGCGCATCAGTTCGCCCTTAGCATCTGGCAAGGTCTTGCCGTGTTCCTTGGACACCAATTCGGCAATTTCATCGGCGTGGGCGTACAACAGTTCACGGAACTTAAACAACACCGCCGCGCGCTTGGCCGGAGCCATACCCGACCAAGCCGGGAAGGCCGCTTGGGCCGATACCACGGCGGCCTTGACTTCATCACTGTTGGCCAGCGGCACCTGGGTGTGGGTATCTCCAGAGGCTGGATTAAACACGTCTTGGAACTTACCGGAGGTGCCGGGGACGCGGGCGCCGTCAATGAAGTGGGTGAGGTATTCGGTCATGATCTGTCCTAAGTTATTTAGAGTTCAAAGGTGACGGGCCACCAGTGGCCCAATCGAGAAGTTCTACGAAATGCAACACAGGTGTGCCTGCATATTCGCCAATCTGAATCAGGCAACCGATGTTGCCCGTGGCAATAACATCCGCGCTAAGTATGTCTAAGCTCTGGGCTTTTTCGTCACCCAGTTTCGTCGCCAGTTCGGGCTGCATGATGTTGTAAGTCCCCGCCGAGCCGCAGCACAAATGCGCATCCTTAGGGATTGCGACGTCAAAGCCAGCCTGTGACAATAAAGTTGCGGGAACATCGCCAATTTTTTGACCGTGTTGCATCGAACACGGGGCGTGATACGCCACGCGGGGTTTGGTAAAATCTTGAATACCGGACAGCCCCAGTTCCGTGACCAGCTCGCTCACATCGCGTGCCATCGCCGAAACTTTGGCTGCACGTTCCGCCCACTGGGGATCGTCTTTGAGCATATGCCCATAATCCTTCACCGTGGTGCCACAGCCCGACGCGGTGATGGCAATAACGTCTGGCTCCGCGCGCTCGAAAGCCGCAATATTGGCGCGCGCCTGGTCCAAGGCGGCATGTTCTTTGCCCATGTGATGGACCAAGGCACCACAACAACCAACGCCTTCGGGCTCAGCCACATCGGCCCCCGAACGCACCAACAGGCGCGTCGCAGCGGCGTTGATACGGGGCTGTAGAACCTTTTGCGCACATCCCGGTAACAAGGCGACCCGCAAGCGCGCCGCACCTTCGGCTTTGACATTAATCGGGGCCGTCGAAGCTGGCAGGCTTTTCGGTGCCATCGCCACCATGCCCTTTAAACGTCCGGGCAGCAGAGCCTTAAACGGTTGCGCCAACCGAGCGCCCATCAACGACAAGCGAAACAGCACCGCATTGGGCAGCACCACGGCCAAAATGGCCCGCAACAGACGTTCCGCCAGCGGCCGCGTATAGGTGGCTTCGATATGATTGCGCGCATGATCGACCAAATGCATGTAATCGACCCCCGAGGGGCAGGTGGTCATGCATGATAGGCAACTGAGGCAACGATCAACGTGTTTGACCACGGGTTCCGTGGGTAGGCCGTCCTCTTCCAACATGGAACGGATCAAATGGATGCGGCCCCGTGGGCTGTCTAATTCATCGCCCAAATGGACATAGGTCGGACAGGTGGCGGTGCAAAAGCCACAATGCACGCAGGTCCGTAAGATGTCGTTCGCAATTTTCAGCGCTGGGATTTGCAGTTGGTCTGGGTCAAAGTGCGTTTCCATTTTGCCCCCTTCCCATCCGGCCAGGGTTCAAAAGGCCGTGCGGATCAAAGCCCGCACGCACCCGTCCGTCCAAGGCTGCTAAGGCTGCCGCATGGGGCTGGAACACATCAATTTTGGCCCGTACACTATCCGCCGCCCGTATACAGGTGGCGTGACCGTTGGTGAATGCGCCCCGAACCCGCGAGGCTTGGGCATCATCAGAAGGATCAAGCGCCAGCCAAATCAATCCTCCGGCCCAATCGAGAATATACTCACCCGCCAAAGCCTCGGCCAAAGCCTGACCTTCGCTGGGGGTCACCGACAGCCGCCAGATTTGTTTTTTGTCGGTAAAGTAAGAAAGGTCGCGAATTTCTGCCCACAACGTCTGGGTATTGGAACTGTGTAATTCTTCCACAGCCCCCCCCAACGGGGCCAATACGTCACGCAATGCCTGACAGCGCACAGTGACAGATGGTGCGGGTCCTTCAATGCGAACAGCGGTAACGTCCGCACCCGCATTCTTTACATAATCAACAGACGACCGCCCGACAATGTCGTGAGGCAAATGGGCAACGGCAGAAACTTCATACGCACTGCACTGGGCGGCGATCATAGCGCGATGCGCAGAGGTGGCGCCAATCAACAACACGGTCCGCGACTTTTCAGGCTTGGGCAGAACTTTGAACGACACTTCGGTCATCACACCCAACGTTCCCATCGATCCCGCCATCAATTTGGTCAGGTCAAATCCGGTGACATTTTTAACCACCCGACCGCCGGACTTGAACCGTTCGCCGCGACCACTGATGGCCTGAAAGCCAAGCATATGATCACGGGCGGCCCCCACCAAGGGACGCCTGGGACCGGATAGATTGGCCGCGAATACACCGCCAACCGTACCGCCTGCACAGCCATACATGTACTTTGGTGACCAAGGTTCAAACGCCAGCATTTGGTTGGCGTCGTCAAGAGCCGCCTCGACCTCAGCGATGGGCGTTCCGGCCTTGGCCGTCATCACCAACTCTTCAGGTTCATACAAGGTGATACCGTTCAAAGCCGACATTTCCAGCACGGCCTTGGCAACGACAGGACACCCAAGACCACGCTTGGTCCCTTGTCCAATGATTTCCAACGCATTCTTGTTCGACACCGCCCATTGGACAGCCTCAAGAACCTGGTCTTCGCTTTCCGGTTTAAGAATTTCAGCCATGCTCAATACCTCGGAATATCTGGGAACGGCAACTTGCCGCCATGCACATGCATATGGCCCAGTTCGGCGCACCGATGCAGGGTCGGGTAGACCTTGCCGGGGTTTAACAACCCCATGGTATCAAACGCGCATTTCAAACGTTGCTGCTGTTTCATGTCGTCTTCGCTAAACATCTCCCCCATCAGGTCACGTTTTTCCACGCCGATGCCGTGCTCGCCGCTTAACACGCCGCCAACTTCGACGCACAATTTCAAGATGTCAGAGCCAAAAGCCTCGGCCTTATCCAAGTCGCCGGGTTGATTGGCATCGTACAGAATGAGCGGATGCAAATTTCCGTCGCCTGCGTGAAAGACGTTGGCAACACGCAGTCCATAGGTGACCGAAAGCTCTTTCATGCGGGTCAAAACTTCCGGCAAGCGGTGCCGAGGAATGGTGCCGTCCATGGTCAGGTAATCCGGTGAGATCCGCCCAACAGATGGAAAGGCCGACATTCGTCCCTTCCAAAACTGCATCCGTTCGTCTTCCGATTGACTGACGCGCAAAAAGGTCGAACCAACGCTTTCGGCGATAGTTTTGACGCGTTCGACCAAAAAATCGACTTCGGCGACGGGCCCATCCAATTCGATCACCAGCAAAGCTTCGACGTCCAATGGATAGCCGCTATCGACAAAGCGTTGCATGGCATCAATGGCCATTTTATCCATCATTTCCATGGCTCCAGGCACAATTCCTGAACCGATGATTTTCGCCACGCAATCGCCACCGGCTTCGACTGTATCAAATCCGACCAGCATCGCCTGTTGGGTTTCGGGTTTCTTTAAAATTCGCACCGTGACTTCGGTGATGATGCCCAACAAGCCTTCCGATCCGGTCACCGCGCCCAACAAATCCAAGCCGCCTGGGTCTAAATGTTTGCCGCCCAAACGGATCACATCGCCATCCATCAGAACCATTTCCACGCCCAGCAAATTGTTGGTGGTAAGGCCGTATTTCAAACAGTGCATACCGCCAGCGTTTTCCGCCACGTTACCGCCGATGGTGCAGGCAATGCGCGACGATGGGTCGGGCGCGTAATAAAAGTCTTGGTCCATCACCGCATTGGTGATGGCTTGGTTGGTGACCCCTGGCTGAACCACGGCGCAGCGATTGTCATAGTCGATGTCGATGATTTTCTTGAACTTACCAAGCCCCAAAGTGACGCCATCGGCCAAAGGAAGCGCACCGCCGGATAGGCCGGTCCCCGCACCACGCGGCACCACCTTGACGCCCAATTCGCTACAGGCTTTGAGGATATCGGAAACTTGCTGGGTCGATTCTGGCAACACCACCACCATCGGCAACTGTTTATAGGCCATCAAACCATCGCATTCGAATACGCTCAGCTCGCCTTCTTCGCTGATCACGCCTTCGCCGGGTACGATGGCTTTGAGGCGGCTGATAATTTCAGCGCGGCGGGCGATTATGTCCTGGTCGGGAGCTGGCATTTTCATTGTGCTGCTCCTCCTGAGGTCCGTTCTTTTTGCAAGTTCATTTGTTTTTTCTGGTCATTGAGCGACTGGGCATCGTTCACAATGCCCTTAACGGCATCGGTGAGGCGTTCACCGTCCTTTTGATTGGCCATCAACGCAACGCTCAACCACGCCACGGCGGTCAACGCCAACGCTACCTTAAACGCCAAGGCAACACGGGGTTTTGCCAGGAATGCCTTAAATTGTGCACGGTTTTTCGTATAGGTTTCCATGACCCAAACGATCATGACAAAAGGCACGCGAAAATAAGCTTTCACCCCGTTCGGTATACTCATTTCACAGCCCTTCCATCCGTATTTTGTGGGCTTTTAATCCACACGTTCTACTGTAATATTATCACCAGATTGCACAGCGGCTAAGCTTTTAACGTCTTGCACAGCCCGTCCCCACACATTTGCTGCCGAGGCCAAGCGCAATTCATCACCTTGAGAAATCGGCGTGGGACCAAACGGAATGGCGATGCAGCCCCCGGCCAACCAAAAGGCAATTTCCCCCGGCTCCATCACGTCACGGGCATCAGGTTCTGCATCGGCAAAAATCTCTGTGTTAAAATACACTTCATCGCCCCACGTTTGCGCGATCCCCTCGAACGGTGCGGCTTCATAAATGGTGGCTGCCGTTGGGGTGTCGAACAATTCGACGTTCAGTTCAACCGCGCCCATGGTCATCTTGATTTGCTTCATGGTTTCACGCCTCTACAACAATAGCACGGAAGTCGTTGACGTTGGTCAGGGTTGGGCCTGGAACCACCAAATCGCTCACACCTTTGAAAAAGCTGTACGCATCATTGTTCGCCAGATAAGCCTTGGCGTCTAAGCCCAAGGCATAACCACGGGCTAAGGTATCCGGACCGATCACCGCGCCTGCGTTGTCTTCTGATCCATCTATGCCGTCGGTATCACAGGCAATCGCGTGGATGCCGGAGTGTCCGTCAAGGCTGATGGCAAGCGCCAGCAAGAACTCAGAATTGGGACCGCCGCGTCCGCCTTTGCCACTGATGGTCACCGTCGTTTCACCACCCGACAAAAGCACCGCTGGTGCCTTCAAGGGTTGTCCATGCGCCGCCACTTGACGCGCTATGGCCCCGTGCATTTGGGCTACATCGCGGGTTTCGCCTTCGATCCGGTCCGACAAAATCATCGGCGTATACCCCGCGTTTGCGGCGACCAAGGCCGCTGCTTCTAGAGCCATCTGCGGCGTCGCGATCAAAATGTTTTCGACCGTATCAAAACGTGCATCACCGGGCTTTGCTGTTTCATCCGGCTGGGCGTTGAGATGCTGTGAAATTGAGGCGGCGGGCGTAATTCCATATTTCGCCAGCACGTTGCGGGCATCCGCATAGGTGCTGGGATCAGGAACCGTCGCGCCTGAGGCAATGGATGACAAATCGTCGCCCGGAACGTCAGAAATGATCAGCGACACCACCCGCGCCGGGTGACACGCCATGGCAAGCCGTCCGCCCTTAATCTTTGACAGATGCTTTCGCACGCAATTCATTTCTGTGATGGTGGCGCCTGAACGCAATAAATCACTGGTTAATGCCTGTTTATCCGCCATGGAAATACCAGCGGCGGGCAACGACAATAACGCCGAGCCGCCGCCTGAAATCAGGCACAACACCAGATCGTCTTCCGTAAGATCGCTAACCGTTTCCAAGATGCGTTGAGACGCATCCATCCCCGCCTGATCGGGCACCGGATGGCTGGCTTCTAAGACCTCTATGTGCTGAGTCGGCACGCTGTGGCCGTAACGGGTGACCACCAAGCCTTCGAGTTTACCGTGGGTCCAGTTGTCTTCAACCGCCCGCGCCATGGCGGCGGCGGCTTTCCCTGCACCAATGACGACCACCCGTCCCTTCGGGGCTGGTGGCAGATACGCAGCCAGGCACTTTTCTGGCAAGGCGGCATCCGTCGCAGCGTCAAAGAGCTTTCGGAGCAGGTCTGGTGCGGCAATAACCATGGTTTCGTTTCGCTACTTTCAATACAAGGGCCATATCCTGGGGAGGTCGCTTATAGGTCCTTATTTGTTTGTATTTAGGCGATGTCGTGGTTGGCTAATTTTTCCAATGCCCGTACCATTGCCGAATGATCCCAGCCAGCGCCGCCTTGAGCTTTACAAGCACTGAACAGTTCTTGAGCGGTGGCGGTATTTGGCAAAGACACGCCAAGTTCACGCGCCGACTGCAACGCCAAATTCAAATCTTTTTGATGCAATTCGATACGGAAACCAGGATCGAAGGTGCGCTTGATCATGCGTTCTCCGTGAACTTCAAGAATTTTTGAGGCGGCAAATCCACCCATCAAAGCTTCGCGAACTTTAGCCGGATCAGCCCCAGCCTTGGACGCAAACAACAACGCTTCCCCAACAGCTTCGATGTTCAAAGCCACGATGATTTGGTTGGCAACTTTACAGGTTTGCCCAACACCGTTATCGGTGCCGACCAAGGTGATATTTTTACCCATCAGTTCAAACAAAGGCTGAGCCGCATCGAAAGCGGCTTGCGGGCCACCGATCATAATGGTCAGAGCCGCATTTTGTGCGCCAACTTGACCACCGGACACAGGCGCATCCAAATACAAGCAATCTAATGCATTGATTTTAGCGGCGAAGGTTTTGGTTGCTGTGGGTGAGATAGAGCTCATGTCGATGACCAACTTACCAGCACTCAAGCCTTCCGCAACGCCATCCGCACCAAACAACACGGCTTCGACATCGGGGGTGTCGGGAACCATGGTGATGATGATGTCTGCTTGTTCTGCGACAGCCTTGGCCGTCGCGCATTCAACGGCGCCGCCATCCAAAAGGTCTTTGGGGGTGGGCTTAGAACGCTTCACCACAAACAGGTCGTTGCCACCATTTTGCAGGTGTTGAGCCATAGGGTAACCCATGATGCCGAGGCCGATAAAACCGATTTTAGCCATAGTCTGTACTCCTTAGAATGTGTTGTGCGTGGGTTAGCCTTTGAGGTAAGCGTCTGCCCAGCCCAAGCCGTCCAATGTGGTGGTGGCAGGCTTATATTCGCAGCCAATCCAACCCTGATAGCCAATTTTGTCTAAAAACGAGAACAGGAACGGGTAATTAATCTCGCCCGTGCCAGGTTCATTGCGGCCTGGATTGTCAGCCAACTGGATATGGTCGATCGAGGCCAAATGCTTTTCCATGGTGGGCGCAAGATCGCCTTCCATAATCTGCATGTGATAAATGTCGTATTGCACACCAATATTGTCGGACCCGGTTTCGGCGATGAGGTCCAACGCTTGTTGGGTGCCGCACAGGTAGAAACCGGGAATATCCCGCGTGTTGATGGCTTCGATAATCAACTTGATTCCCGCTGCTTTCAATTTGTCGGCCGCAAAGGTCAGATTATCTACAACCGTCTGGCGCAAGGTCGCAGGATGCACACCTTCAGGAGCAATCCCAACCAAGCAATTGACCTGCGCACAGCCAAGGGCCGTCGCGTATTCAATGGCCGTATCAACACCAGCTTTAAATTCTTCAACGCGATCTGGATGGCACGCAATTCCACGTTCACCGGCACCCCAATCGCCTGCGGGAAGATTGTGCAGAACCTGGGTGAGACCAAACTGGTCTAATCGTGCTTTCAATTCAGACGCCGGGAAGTCGTAGGGAAACAGGTACTCAACCCCTTTGAACCCAGCCTGAGCGGCGGCTTCAAAACGGTCGAGAAATTCGACTTCGGTGAACATCATAGTCAGGTTAGCGGCAAGACGAGTCATAACTTTACTCCAAGTACTAAGGTCCCCTGGAAGGGATTAAACGGTTGTAATGGTGTCCAAAGGCAGGTCGACGACCTCTTCAAACTCGACCAAGTTGTCGAGTTCTGTTCCCATGGCGATGTTGGTAACGCGTTCCAAAATCAATTCCACAACAACGGGAACCTTAAATTCTTCCATCCAAGCTTCGGCCTGTTTGAAGGCGGCTTGAATTTGATCTGGTTCGGTGACGCGGATCGCCTTACAGCCCAAGCCTTCAGCCACTTTAACGTGATCAACGCCATAACCTTCAAGTTCTGGAGAATTGATGTTGTCGAACGCCAATTGCACACAGTAATCCATCTGGAACCCGCGTTGGGCCTGACGGATCAAACCAAGGTAAGAGTTGTTCACCACCACATGCAGATACGGCAGTTTGAATTGTGCGCCAACCGCCAATTCTTCGATCAAGAACTGGAAGTCATAGTCACCCGAAAGGGCAACAATTTTGCGATCAGGATCAGCCGCACGAACACCCAAAGCCGCAGGCAAGGTCCAACCCAAGGGACCCGCTTGACCCGCGTTAATCCAGTGGTTTGGCTTGTAAACATGCAACATCTGAGCGCCCGCGATTTGTGACAAACCGATGGTGGTGACGTAACAAACATCCTTGCCGAACGCTTCGTTCATTTCTTGATAGACCCGGTGCGGCTTCATGGGCACGGCATCAAAATCGGTTTTGCGCAGCATGGTGCGTTTGCGATCATTACAATCTTTAGCCCAAGCACTGCGGTCTTTAAGTTTACCCGCAGCCTTCATGTCTTTGGCCACTTCGATAAACATTTCCAAGGCCGCTTTGGCGTCCGAAACGATGCCTAAGTCTGGGCAGAAAATCCGGCCCAACTGGGTGGCTTCAATATCAACGTGAACAATTTTGCGGCCTTCGGTGTATTTGTCGACCGAACCGGTGTGGCGATTGGCCCAACGGTTACCGACACCCAACACAAAATCAGACGCCAACAAGGTCGCGTTGCCATAGCGGTGCGACGTTTGCAAACCAACCATACCCGCCATCAAATCATGATCGTCAGGAATAGCGCCCCACCCCATCAAAGTGGGAATCACAGGCACGCCAACCAATTCGGCGAATGCAACCAAGGCATCGGAACCACCGGCATTGATGATGCCGCCACCGGCGACAATCAAGGGCCGATCAGACTCTTGCAGCATTTCAATGACGCGTTCAGCCTGTTTCCGCGTGGCCTTTGGCGCATCAATAGGCAACGGCTCATAAGTGTCGATATCAAATTCAATTTCCGTCATCTGCACATCAATCGGCAGATCGATAAGGACCGGACCGGGACGGCCAGAACGCATCAATTGGAAAGCTTTTTGGAACGCACGCGGCACCTGAGCGGCTTCGCGGACGGTCACCGCCCATTTGGCCACGGGCTTGGCAATGCTTTCGATGTCGACTGCCTGGAAATCTTCTTTATGCAGCTTGGCAATCGGCGCTTGCCCCGTGATGCAGAGAATTGGAATAGAATCAGCGGCCGCAGAATACAGACCGGTGATCATATCTGTCCCTGCCGGGCCAGAGGTCCCAATGCACAATCCAATATTGTCGGGATTCGCGCGGGTGTAGCCTTCCGCCATGTGCGAAGCGCCTTCAACGTGGCGCGCCAGAATGTGGCGAATGGAACCCGCTTTGTTCATCGCACTATAGAACGGGTTGATTGCGGCTCCCGGGACACCGAACGCAGTATCGACACCTTCTTTCTCAAGAACTTTAATAGCGGCATCTACTGCAGTCATACGTGCCATGACGCGTCTCCTTAATAATTTACAGATGGGTTGATGTGTTGCCTCTATATTTACCCCTCCAAGCGCCCAACAACAACGAAAATGATAATCTTTTCCATAATCCGGGAAATCGTCATTTATATCATATTTTGCAGATAGTTATGCCATGCAATAATGGCGGTATAAAGTTGAAGTCTAGCGTCTTTCGGTTTGAATTTTAGGGACCTTCAGCGTATAAATAAAATAGGATGCTCATGACGGCTTCAAACGCTCTCACATTGAAGGAAAAATTATGCTTGTTATTAACCGCCTGTCCTATGAAGACGCTTTGCTTTTAATCAAGGGTGCCGAAACAAAGGCTCAGGAATTTGGCCTTGCTATGTGCATTGCAGTGGTCGATGAATCTGGATTCTTGATTGCTTTTCAGCGCATGGATGGCGGCAAACCATTATCGACGACGTTGGCCCAAGACAAAGCCCACACAGCGGCTATTTCCTTAAAAAGCACCGAGGCCTATAACGAAATTTGTGTGCCGGGCAACTTATCGTTTGGCATCAACACGGCCGCAGCGGGACGGTTTTCCATTGTTGGCGGCGGCATTCCGGTCGAGGTTAAGGGATCAATTGTTGGCGCCATCGGCATTTCCGGCGGAAAACCGGAACAAGACATTATGTGCGCCCAAGCTGGAATTAAAGCGTTTCTCGCGACTTTGAGCTAATGCGTTAACCGGAATACGACGTTTTCATTTTTTTTGGCAACACGCCGCCCATCGCAGCGGTAATTTGTTCCGCCGTTTCCTTGACCATTTCACCCAGAATTGGGAATCGCTCATCACTGATCCGTGCTCTGGGGCCAGATAGAGACACCGCCGCCATAGGCTCACCAAACTCATCATAAATGGCTGAAGCAACGCACCGCAAACCGATGCAATGCTCTTCGTCATCGCGACCATAGCCGTGCTCACGCACGTCTTCGACCTCATGATAAATCGCTCGCTGTTCCGTCATTGTTTTGTCTGTGGAGCGTTCAAACTCACGCATCTGAATGAATTTCCTAGCCTTTTCATCGGGCATTGCTGCCAGCAAAGCTTTGCCCACGGCAGAGCTGTGGATCGGCACCCGCGACCCAGGTTTCGCTTGCACACGCATCATTTGGCGGCATTCAACCTGAGCCAAATAAATACATTCCCCCTGATCGGCGACGGCAAGGTTTGTGGTTTCTTCACTTTTTTCCATCAGCGCCGTCATAAAGGGCCTGGAGGTTGCGATGATGTCGCGAGAGCGAACGAAGGCATTGCCGATGATAAACGCCTGGACCCCCGCTTTCCACAACGACTGGTCGTTATCGCAACGCACATAACGCTCGTGTTGCAAGGTCGTCAGCAGCCTATGGGTGGTCGACAGGGGCAACCCGGTCCGTTGCGCGATATTGGTCATGGTGAGGCCGTGATCTTCTTCGGCGATGACGTTGAGGATCGACAACGCACGGCACAAAGATTGGACCTGACCGCCGCCGTCATTGCCTTTTTTTACAACGGCCTTGATACGGGCTTTGCGTTTGACCTCTTTAACCATGACAAAACTCCCAAAAATTTATCAATCAGAACATTGAATTCAAAGACTAATTTTACATTTCCACATTATAAGATTGGATTTCATAATGACATCATATAACACTATCGTTTATAATATCCAGTCGTAATTGTGAATTATAAGGGATAATAAAATCATGACCGCTGACAGCGCCCGCCCCCTTCAAAATCAGCTCCTCGGCTTTATCGGCTTGGGCTTAATGGGCAAACCCATGGCTCTCAATTTGCACAAGGCCGGGGCGCAATTGGTGATCTTCAATCGCTCACAAGGTGTGATCAAGGACTTAACCCGCATCGGCATGGCTGCGGCAACGTCTGCGGCTGAGGTCGCGCACCAGGCAGACGTTGTGATCTTAATGCTTCCCGATTCCCAAACCGTCAAAACGTGCATTGAAGGCGCAAACGGCGTCCTTGATGGGCTTACCCCCGGCACCCTGGTCATCGACATGGGCACCACCGAAACGACGCTCAGCCGCGCCTTGGCTGAACGCATTGCGGCGGCGGGCGGACACTATGTGGATGCGCCGGTTTCTGGCGGCACCATCGGGGCTGAAAACGGCAGCCTCTCCATTATGGCTGGTGGCCCGGACATGGCGATTGAACGGGCCCGCCCCATCCTTCAATGCTTAGGCAGCAGCATCGTGCACGTTGGACCCGTTGGCTGTGGGCAAGTTGCCAAGGCCGCCAATCAGGTCATTGTCGGATTGACCATCAGCGCCGTTGGTGAGGCGCTAAAACTCGCCGAACGCGCCGGGGCCGACCCCGCCAAAGTGCGCGAAGCACTGGGCGGCGGGTTTGCGGCGTCACGGATCTTAGACGTGCATGGACAGCGCATGATCAGCGGCGATTTCACGCCCGGCGGAAAATGCACAACCCAACGCAAAGACCTGTATCAGGCTTTGAAATTGGCGGGCGAACATAGCCTAGACCTGCCCACCACCAAACTTGTCATGGAACAATATGACCGTGTGATCGAAGCCGGGTTCGGTGATTTGGATCACGCCGCACTGATTAAGATTCTAAAGTAGGGCCTGAGCTTGCGTCAGACTTTTTAACGGCGGATTTGCGCGCGTCTCGTACAGATTCATAAAAATCATAAATGGCCATTGCGCCAATGATGACCACGATGAAAATGAACGGCGTGGCCCCAATAGAGTGGGCTAAACCACCAATGAAGGCGAGAAATATGCCAATGCCAATTAGGCCGGTAATGGTGTTGTCCATGTGATGGCTCCTCAAATTTTCTGTTTGGGCGGTACCGCCACAGTGCGCGCCTAAGCTTCGCTTGTTAAACGATCCAAATGTTTCGTCAGCCAGCTGGCATTTCTAAAAAGTCTGGCATCATCACCACGGGCGGCAACCAATTGCACGCCCAATGGCAACCCGGCTTCGCCCTGCATCAGCGGTAAAGACAGCGCTGGCATACCGGCAAAGGTCCACAACGTGGCACACGCAGGATTCCCCGTGCTCTCAAGCCCAAGCGGTGCCTCGCTGGTGGCGGCGGGCGTGATGATGGCATCAAAGTCTTCAAACATGCCTTCGAACGCCTTGGCAAACATAGCCATTCGATCGATGGCTAGATTGTAGTCAACAGCATGAACCTTACGGCCACGTTCAATCATGGCACTCAGCCCAGGGCTAAATTGATCCGCCCCTTGCTGGTAATCGGACGCTAAATTTTTGGCAATATCGGCTTCCATAATGAGGCGGTGCCAGTCGAGCGCTTCGTCATAAACGGGGCCTAGATCAACGCCTTCAACTCGGTCGCCCAGGGCCTCCGATAATTCTGAAAAGGCCTCTTGAGTCGCAGGCTCGCATTGAGACCAAGCCGGACCTTTGATGTAGGCTAATTTGGGTGGCATAGGTGGCTCTTCGGATGCCTTCGCAACTAAGTCCGGGCGCGGTGCCAAACTGGTGTCTGGGTCGTGGGCATCATAGCCAATGATAACTTCGGCCATTAAAGCGGCGTCTTCGATAGAGCGCGCGAACACCCCGACATGATCTAAGTTGCGAGACGTCTGTAGAACGCGGTGACGCGACACCAAGCCAAAGGTCGGCTTATAGCCAACAACCCCACAGTAAGACGCCGGACGGATGATCGAACCATTGGTTTGAGTCCCCAAAGCCAGCGGCACCATACCAGCGGCAACGGCGGCGGCAGACCCACTGCTGGAGCCTCCGGGCGTCCGAGCGGGGTCGTGCGGATTGGTTGTTGGTCCTGGTGACAAAACGGCAAATTCAGCGCTGACCGTCTTGCCGAGAACAATCGCCCCGGCTTGGCGCACCTGAGATACAACGGACGCGTCTTTGGTGGTTTTTCGGCCCTTGTGAAGGGGCGAGCCATATTGGGTCGGAAAGTCTTTGGTATCGAAAATATCTTTGATGCCAACCGGAACACCATGCAGCGGCCCGATGGGGGCACCGGAACGGCGGTGGCTGTCCGAAGCCCGAGCCTGCTCTAACGCGTATTCAGCATCAAAACTGGTCCAAGCGTGGACCGTATCCTCAACCTCTGTGATACGGCCCAAACAATCTTGAACAAGGTCTTCAGCCGAGGCTTCGCCCTCTCGGATTGATCGAGCCGCCTCGGTGGCAGATAGCAGGTTAAGATTGGTCATATTCGTCTTAATCCAATGTTCTACTGGCCAAACAGATATTCAGGTAACCACAAGGCAATCGCCGGGAATTGATAGAGCAGAACCATAGAGAAGATCACAATCCCTAAATACGGCATAATCCCCTTGAAAATTTCCATCAATTCGATGTCATCCCCGGCAACGCCCTTCAAATAATAAGCCGCCATAGCCATTGGTGGGGTGAGGAACGACGTTTGCAAGTTCAACGCCACCAACATGCCGAAGAACAACGGATCAACATTAAAGGTTTCCAACATCGGCAGGAAAATCGGCACAAAGATAATAATGATCTCGGTCCATTCCAAGGGCCAACCCAACAAGAAAATCGTCACCTGAGCCAAGATCAAGAAGCCCACGGTGCCAATATCTAACGCCAAGAACCAATCTCGGATGATGTCATGACCACCTAGGTACGAAAACACCGAGGCAAATGTCCATGACCCGACAAACAACCAGCACACCATGGCCGAAGTTTTGGCGGTCAGAAACACCGCTTCTTTGAGCCGTTCCCAGCTCAACGAGCGATAGATTCCGGCCAGCAACAAACCACCTGCGGCTCCAACACCTGCGGCTTCGGCTGGCGTTGCTAAGCCCATAAGGATCGCCCCCAACACCGCCATAATCAACGCGGCAAGTGGCAAAAATGAGGTCAAAAGTTCATAAGCAACCTTGGCAAACGTGATGTGGGTGGTGTCGGGTTTGGGGGCGAGTGAAGGATTAAAGTAGGCCCGTGACACCACGTAAAGCATATAAAAAGTTGAGAGCATCAGTCCTGGGAACATCGCACCGGCGTACAAACGCAAGGGTGAGATTTCCGCAATGGCGGCATACACGATCAACATAATGGACGGTGGAATCAAAATACCAAGGCAGCCACCCGCACAGATCACACCAGCAGCGTAACTTTTATCATACTTGGCTTCCAACATGGCTGGAAAAGCCAACATACCCATCAACGTCACAACCGCACCGACGATCCCCGTGGCGGTGGCAAACACCGTACAGGTCAACAACGCGGCCACAGCCATGGAACCCGGCAGATTACGCGCCGCCAACTGAAAGCTAAAGAACAGACGATTCATGATATTGGCGCGTTCGACCACGTACCCCATAAACAAGAAGAGTGGGACGGCCACCAACACGTCATTCGACATCACTGAGAACGTGTTTTGCACAAACAGATCAAAAATCCGATTGTCGAATAGCGACTGCATCCGCATAGGGTCGTAATAGGCATAATAGCCAAAGCCAAGGCCCATGCCGAGAAGCGTAAACGCGATGGGGAAACCCAGCAGCACCACGAGGATGAACGAGCCGAGCATCATGAGAGCAATTTGGGGGTCGGTCATGAAGACGTCTCACTCTTGATTTGCTGTAGATCTTCTTTTTCATGCAAGAGCATGGTTTCTGTTTCCTGAACGTCTTGCAGACGATCTGGCCACGAACCAGTCTTAATACACTGCACGCAGCGCACGGCTTCGGCGAAGCCCTGCAACAGCAACAAAGTGCCTGAAATCGGGATCAAAGTTTTGAAAAAATAAATTTGGATGCGGGCCGGACTCGACCAGCTCACTTCTTTATAGAACCAAGAGTCCGAGGCGAACGAATATCCGTAATACACCAGGGCAAAGGCTCCTGGCAGTAAAAATATGGTGTAGAGGAACAAATCCACACCCGCCTGTACCTTCGCTGGCATCAAGCGGTAGATCACATCCCCACGCACGTGCGCATCCTGAGACAGGGCATAAGCACCGGCCATCATGAACAACGCCCCGTACATCTGTACGCTCATATCAAACGCCCACACAGTCGGTGCATTCAAAACATAGCGCACGAAAACTTCGTAACAGGTGGACAACGTCAGCACCACAATACACCAGGAAAAAGCTCGTCCGGTCCAGGCACTTAGGCTATCGATAAAATGTAGGATACGTAACATTCCCACGACCTCACTTTATGAAAGATACATTGTAAGCTGTTGGAGCGGCGCTTCGAAGCGCCGCTCCACAGGTTGGAAGTAGTTCTAGGATGCCTTACAGCTTGCCGTAATAGTGCTCGTAAGCAAGACGGTAATTTGGTGAGTTCTGCAGGGAATAGGCACCATAACGTTTGGCCCAGGTTTTTTGTGACTCAATAACCTTCGCAAAGAATGGATCGGCTTTGCTCATGCGTTCAACCACAACATCCCAAGCATTCAGCTGATCGGCCATGACCGAGTCAGGGGTACGGTGGACGCGAACGCCATACTCTTCCTTAAGAGTGACCAGGTCTGCCGAATAGCGTTCCATAGCTTTCCAAGCCATATCTGAAGACGCGGCTTCGGAAGCGTATTCAAGGATGGACTGCTGTTCAGGCGACATGTTGTCATACAAAGTCTTATTGAAGATGATTTCGAAAGACTCTTGTGACTGGTGAAAACTACCAAGGTGATAATCTTTAGACACGTCCTGCATACCGAAATCTTTATCTGATGTTGGGTTGTTGAATTCAGCCGCATCAATCAAACCGCTTTTCATAGCTGGCTGAATTTCGCCACCTGGCAACTGAACCACGGACATGCCCATTTCTTGAAGAACGTCAGCAGCAAGACCAACGGTACGATACTTCAAGCCCTTCATTTGTTCAGAGCTGGTGATCTGCTCTTTAAACCAACCTAAAGGCTGTGCAGGCATTGGACCGGATAGGAAGCCGACCAAGTTCAGTTTCAAACGGTCATGCATGAGTTCGTTGTAGAGTTCACGACCACCGCCGTACTGCACCCAACCCATCAATTCGTTCGCGGACCAACCAAAGCACGGGCCGGTACCAAACAAAGACGCAACCGCACTTTTGGAATACCAGTACGCTGTCACCAAGTGAGCACCGTCAAGAACGCCTTTGTGAACAGCGGTTTGCATTTCTGCGGTTTTCACCACAGCACCAACGCCCAGCAATTCGATTTTCATCGAGCCACCAGCCATTTTATTCACACGGTTCACATAATCTTGAGCGAATTCGAGGAAAATTCCACCGCCCCAGGCTGCTTGAACCTTAAGGACCGTCGCCGCCTTAGCAATATGTGGCGTCGCCAAAACAGCTGCAGCAGCACCCGTGGCTGCAACGCCGGTACCTCTTAAAAACTTACGGCGTGAAAGTGTCTTACCTTGATTCGTTTCGTTCGTTTTGGTCATTTATCATAGCCTCCAAAAAAATGGCTCACCCCAACTGAGGTTGCCGACACCCAAAAATTAAACCCAGCCTCAGGGCAAAACCATGCTCTTCATGACCAAGTCAAAACAGTCCCTCCTGCGATATCCTTTGACCTTTTCGGCCTATTGCATTTTTGACACGAGGAAGTTTGCAATTTTTGCGCAAAATTGAGCGCGTCTTCTAATCAAGACCGTACGTCCGAGAAGGCCAAGCGTCAACGCAAATGGTTTGGCTTTCCATAATACGGGATAAACAAATATTTTCCTTTATAATCAATAAATTAGATACCCATAAAGTCCTTAAGCAACCCGATCAGCGGGTTCATTGCCAGCAAAAATGGCATCTAGATTATCCAAGGCCCGAAAGCCCATCGCTTCACGGGTTTCTATGGTCGCACTTCCGAGATGGGGAAGCAAAAAAACATTTTCTAGCTGTCTATATTCGGGGTGGATGTTTTCAGGTTCGCCATTAAAAACATCCAAGCCTGCGGCGTAAATTTTACCAGATTTCAAGGCCTCAATCAAAGCCTTATCAACGATCACCCCCCCGCGCCCGGTGTTCACGACGATGGCATTTTTTGGTAATAAGGCGATTCGTTCCTGGTTCAACAGTCCAGTCGTTTCCTGGGTCGCGGGACAGTGAATGGACAGCACATCGCAGTGCCCCAACAGATCCTCGACCGTTTCGTGATAGATCGCGCCGCATTCCAAGTTGGCAGCCAACCGTTTGCGATTGTAATAATGGACTTCCATATCAAAGCCCCGCGCCCGTTTCGCGGCCACTTGACCAACCCGGCCCATGCCGATCACGCCGAATCGTTTGCCGCTGACTTGTTGGCCGACCATAAACGTGGGGCTCCAGTCTTTCCAGTCTTGCGCCCGCACCATACGCTCCCCTTCACTGGCCCGTCTGGCCGCACCCAACATCAAAAGAATGGCAATTTCTGCCGTTGCCGCACTCAGAACGTCTGGGGTATTGGTGACGATCAGCCCCTTGGCTTTCGCGGCTTCAATATCAACGTGATCATAGCCGACCGAAAAATTCGCGATGGCCCGCACGTTTGCTGGCAAGCGGGCGATCACGTCCGCTGTGAGTTTTTCCGTGTGACAGGGTAAAATTGCATCGGCCGTCGCTGACATTTCAATCAGTTCATCGGCTGAATAAAGCCTGTCATCGGGATTAAGAAGGGGCTGGTAATCGCGACACAGGCGGGCCTCGACGGCTCCGGGCAGCTTGCGGGTCACAAAAATCACGGGTTTATCGTTCATGGGGAATAAGTCCTTTAAAACCTTGGAACCTGAAACAAAGGTTAAGTATAGAGCGAATGTCTTGCTGCGGAAACGTTCCACGACAGCCTAACCTAACTCCTTCCACATGATGGGAAAAGACCTACTGTTGGTGAGGTAAATTGGACAAATCTGCGCATTCCTTCATACTTTTAGCTCACCATCTGCCCTCGCATTTCGTAATTTGGATATGAAAACAATGACCCAACGCACCGTCAAATTTGGGCTTCAAATTGCCCCGGTTCTTTATGATTTCATAGCCAATGAGGCGTTGCCCAAAACAGGTTTGGACGCCGATGAGTTCTGGGGCGCTTTCGCAGGCCTCATCCATGATCTAGCCCCGCGCTATCATGTATTGATGGAAAAGCGCGACGTTATCCAAGATGAGATCGATGCTTGGCACCAGCGCCACCGTGACCAGCCCTTCGACGCCAGAGCTTATAAAGAATTTCTCAACGACATCGGTTACCTCCTGCCCGAAGGTCCAGGCTTCTCAATCACCAGCAAAAACAATGACGCGGAAATCGCCACCATCGCAGGGCCGCAATTGGTGGTGCCCGTGATGAACGCGCGCTACGCCTTAAACGCGGCTAACGCTCGCTGGGGCAGTCTGTTCGATGCTTTATACGGCACCGACGTCATCAGGGATGCGGGTGGGCAGGAAAAAACGACAACCTACAACCCCACACGTGGCAAGGCGGTGTTCGCCTATGCTGCCGACCTTCTCGACCAGATCGCCCCCCTCAACATAGGCCTTCATACAGACGTAGTTCAGTATGCGCCGATCAGCGCAGGTGGACGGATGATTCTCACCGCAACCCTCGCTAATGGCACCGAAACCGGGCTGAAGGATGAAACGCAATTTGCGGGCTATGTCTTGAACGACACGGCTAACCCAAGCGTGATGCTGTTTAAAAACCACGACCTCCACGTTGAACTGCACATTGACCGTAACCACCCGATCGGATCCGTACATCCTGCTGGCATCAAGGACGTGGTGATGGAAGCAGCACTTTCGACCATCCAAGATTGCGAAGATTCGGTGGCCGCCGTTGATTGTGAGGATAAAGTTCAAGTCTACCGCAACTGGTTGGGGCTGATGAAAGGTGACCTTGCCGACGCGTTCACCAAAGGCGACAAAACCGTCACCCGCACCCTCAACCCTGACCGCTGCTATACCACGCCGTATGGCACCCCCTTGACCTTGCATGGACGCAGTCTTTTATTGGTCCGCAACGTCGGCCATTTAATGACCACCGATGCGGTCCTGGATGAAAATGGTCGCGAAATTCCCGAGGGTTTTCTCGACGCTATCATCACCAGCCTATGTGCGGTCCACGACCTAAAATCCACGGGCCCGATCCGCAATTCGCGCACCGGCAGTATCTACATTGTCAAACCGAAGATGCACGGTCCCGAAGAAGTGGCCTTCGTTAACATCTTGTTTCGGCGCGTGGAAAAAGCCTTGGGACTGGAACGTTTCACCATCAAGGTCGGCATCATGGATGAAGAACGCCGCACCACCGTGAATTTGAAAGAATGCGTGCGTGCCGTTAAAGACCGGGTATTTTTCATCAACACCGGGTTTTTGGATCGCACCGGAGACGAAATTCACACCTCTATGGAAGCTGGCCCGGTGGTGCGCAAGGACGGCATGAAATCGCAACTGTGGATCAAAGCTTATGAAGACTGGAACGTCGACATTGGCCTGCAAACAGGGTTTCAAGGCCGGGCACAAATTGGCAAAGGCATGTGGGCCAAACCCGATTGTATGGCCGAAATGGTCGCCACCAAGCAGGTTCATCCTCTGGCCGGGGCCAACACCGCCTGGGTGCCGTCGCCCACCGCCGCCGTGCTGCACGCCTTGCACTACCACCAAGTCAACGTTAACCAACGCCAATCGGAACTGAAGGACCGCCCGCGCGGGGCCTTGGACGATATCCTCACCTTGCCATTATTAGGCGACACCAAGCTTGCCGCCAAAGACATCCAGGCCGAGCTGGACAATAATGCTCAGGGTATTTTGGGCTATGTGGTGCGCTGGATTGATCATGGGGTCGGCTGTTCTAAAGTGCCCGACATCCACGATGTGGGTCTGATGGAAGATCGCGCCACTTTGCGCATTTCCAGTCAGCACATCGCCAACTGGCTACATCACGGCGTCTGCACTGAGGCTCAAGTCCAAGAAACTCTGCAACGCATGGCCGCCATCGTCGATCGGCAAAATGCGGGCGATCCTTTGTACCGCCCCATGGCCAAAGACTTCGAAACCTCCATCGCCTTTAAAGCCGCATGTGATTTGGTGTTCAAGGGCCGCGAACAGCCGAGCGGCTACACCGAACCGTTGCTCCATGCCCGGCGCAAAGAGGCCAAGCTCGCGCCTCCCCAAGGCTGACCTTGCTAGGGCAGCAAAATCGTTGAGCCTGTTGTTTGGCGGGATTCTAGCGCCGTATGAGCTTGGGCGACGTCAGCCATGGAAAATTCCTGATTAATCTCGACCTTGACCGCACCCGAGGCCACAACGGCAAACAAATCATCCGTCATAACAACCAAGTCTTGGCGTTTGGCAATGTAGGTAAACAAGGTCGGACGGGTTACAAACAAGGACCCCTTGGCCGCCAGAAGGCCGGGATCAAAGGGCTCTATCTTTCCAGATGCGTTACCAAACGTCACCATGGTGCCCAACGGTTTTAGGCTATCGAGGCTGTCCATAAACGTGTCTTTGCCGATCGAATCATAAACGACATTGACCCCTTTGCCCGACGTGATGTCTTGGACTCGGTCTTTAAAGTTTTCTTCGCGGTACAAGATCGTATGATCACAGCCGTGCGCGTGCGCCAGTTCGGCCTTTTCTTCTGAACCCACCGTACCGATCACCGTCGCCCCCAAATGCTTTGCCCACTGACATAAAATCAGCCCCACTCCCCCGGCAGCGGCATGCATCAAAATGGTATCACCTGCTTTGACGTCATAGGTCCGACGCAGTAAATATTGTGCGGTCAGGCCTTTCAACATGATCGCTGCGGCTGTTTTTTCACTGATCGCTTCGGGAAGTTTGATCAAACGTTCAACGTCCATCACCCGTGCTTGGGCATAGGCCCCGGCGATCTTTGTTACGTACGCGACCCGGTCACCGACACGAATACCTGTAACCCCCTCGCCCACTTCTTCCACCACACCAGCCGCATCCATGCCCAGCCCCCCTGGCAATTGTGGCAAGGGATACAGCCCGGTACGCATATACACATCAATAAAGTTAAGACCGCACGCACTTTGCCGGACCAAGGCTTGCCCTGGACCGGGTGCAGGCACGGTAACGTCAACCAATTTTAGGGCTTCGGGTCCGCCATAGGCGCTGATACGGATGGCTTTGTTCATGGAAATAGTCCTTATGCTTAGGGTTCACTAAAGAGGGTGATGTGGTCTTCGATCATCATGTCAGCGGGCTTTGGGCATAATAAATACCAAGCTTTGACCTAGCGTACTGGAACGCCGTGCGCAATGCGTAGACGCATAAACCCCGTCACTTTTCCCCATCGTGGAACCGCGATATGGCAAGCCCCTAATAACAAACTAAATATCAATCTTTGGATTAGGTAGTTTTTTTATGCTATACTTAAAAGGGTGATTTGTTCGTATTTCCACTTACTCTGTGCATATTCCGATTTAATGGGGGAAGACATGGTGATCTCAATCAAACGCTTGTATTGGATAAGTTCTTGTATTCTTGTTGGCATAATGCTCAGCGCATGTTCTGACGATGGATTGCTATCGGAAAGACCAAAGCATACTGAAGGCCAGTATGCTTTTCATCAAAAGGATAGTAACTTAATTGTCGGTTTAGATATTCCGTTTGAGTCAATACGTGCGATCGTTGAGAAAAGTATTGATAAATTTCGGAATGTGCCAATTGACGGCTCCATTGATTGTAGTTTTACGAGGCATATCCCCCCCCTAAACTTCTTGGAAATCCGATTGGTGGCGGTATAGGTGTAAGTGTTCCGTGTTCTGCTGGGTATCATGGAGAAATGAATATCTTGAGGGCGGAGCCTGTATCAATCGCAGCCGTCGGAGATGACATATTAAAACTTACCATGCCTCTTTCTTTTAAAGGCCACGTTGGGTTTAACGGTGATGGAGCCAGGCTTCTTGGCCTTGATAGAAAAAACGTTGATGGTACAATTACAGTCTCAGCCAACATCCGATTGGGTGTTTCGGCAGATTGGTCTCCAACAGCATCCGTAACGGTGTCCCACAAATGGAACAATAGTCCGAGGATAGAAGCCATCCATGGTGTTTTTATCACATTCGAGAATAAAGCGAATGATGCCATTAATGATAATTTTAAAAAATTACCCGGAATTATTAGCAACCAACTTTCTACCATTGGCAAGCCCCTAGTTCTTTAGACACTTGCGACCTCCCTTAAGTACCTTTTTTCGAACTCCATTGGCGACAGTCCGTTGTTGTTTCCATGCCTGCGTTTTGGGTTGTAATACAGCTCTATATAATTGAAGACGTCTGATCGAGCCTCAGCCCTTGTTTTATATATCTTTCGTTTGATCCGTTCCGTCTTCAACA
>Ga0316203_1000197_pt1 | contig 99819 bp, 90 predicted proteins | sample 6monrhotite_MG_FD_204940 | JGI IMG/M metagenome (GOLD analysis project Ga0316203, IMG submission 204940) | Microbial mat bacterial communities from mineral coupon in-situ incubated in ocean water Damariscotta River, Maine, United States -... | ecosystem: Environmental > Aquatic > Marine >... | reverse complement strand
AAACGCAGCGCCGAGGGTAGTGTGACTCTTGTCACAAGAAGCCCATGTAAGAGCGATGCGAAAGATCACTAAACGTCTATTAAGAAAAGCCGTAACAGAAATGTTACGGCTTTTTGCTTTGTGAATATAAAGTAACTACTAATTATCCGTTGTGTTATTAGATTTAAAAAACAATAAAAATAATGATTTACTTAGACCCCAATAGGCAAAAGCACTAAATGTAATGGCGATAAATGTAAACTGTTCTGGCAGCCATTGTGTTGCATCAGGTTGATATGAAAAAGACAGCGATAGTAGTCTACCGTTATTATCCAGCCAAATCCCAACCTCAGGGCTGAATATATGCATTATTCCCATAATAAAAATAATGAATGAAATAAAATAACCAAAACCGAATATAGCGGTTAAAGACAAGTGTAATAAACTTTGTTGGGTAATTTCTAATAAACTTTTTAATATAGCTTTTGGATGCCCTTTAGCGACGCGTTGCGCATGCAATATGTCTGCAATGAGTGGCGTTAAGTACAAATCTGGTTCACCTAAGCGGTCAATGGCATTAATAATTCTTTTTTCTTCCGTTTCAGCGCTGTCATTTAAAGCTGACTCATATAGGTGACTTAAAATTTCCATTTTAATGTCATCTTTTTCACATACAGGTAAAGGTTTTAACTTATGATTAAGTTCTCTTTCAAAATTACACCATAATTTTTTAGAAGTTTCGCTTTTGATCGGAAATTGAAGTGTCATGATTGCATCACCATTTTTAGCACTGAACTATGGGTATTAGTCCAAATTAATTTCATTTTATCTAGAGTTTCAATACCAGCGTCGGTGATTTGGTAATATTTACGTGGTGTACCCACCTCGGCTGTTTGCCATTCTGTCTCGACTAAACCATCACGCTTTAAACGGTTGAGTAATGGGTAAAGCGTTCCTTCAGCAACCTCTATTGAAGTAAGATTTTTAATTTCAGACGCTATTTCATAGCCATAACTCATGCCTTGTTTTAATTTTAATAAGATAATAAATTCTAATAGGCCTTTACGAAATTGCGGTAACCATCGGTCGATGATCTGATCAGGAAGCATAACATCAAAGCCTGTAATAATGTAAACATTGATACATAGTAAAACGATACACATACCATTGCAATTTCTTCTCTATATTATTTTGAATAATAATTTTGTTAAAAAATTAAAATTAACCATAGTGTTAGTCTTTATAAATAATCATCTAAACGCCATAAACAAAAGTTCATACCCTCTTGCTATGTGCATTGTATTGCTATGTATTGATTGTTAGATTACACTACCTAGTAATGCAATGTACATAGTTTAAAGTTTCCGTTAAAAATACAGGTGAAAAAATGAATATAAAAAATATAGTACTTATTATGCTAACGTTAGCTTTAACAAGTACAGCTCAAGCAAAGGTTAATAAAGATGATGTGAACGAAATTTCTACATTAATAGCTTCTTATGAGCAACTGGGTCGTTTCAATGGTGCGATAACGATTGAAAAAGACGATAAAATTATTTATAGCCGGGGTTATGGATTCGCGAACGTAAAAACTAAAGTTAGCAATGCTAGTGATAAAATATTCGCGATAGGTTCCATTTCAAAACAATTTACCGCCAGTGCAATATTACTATTAGCACAGCAAGGTAAATTATCATTAACAGATCCCATTGCTAAATACCTGCCTTATTATCAAAATGAAGTCGGTCAAAAAGCGACTATTTATCAGTTGTTAACGCATACTGCTGGTATTCCAGATCCAATGGATACTGGTAATGGTGTTGACGGTGAAAATGATCCGCTAATGCATGAGAAAACCTTACCGATAACAAAGAAATCGTTAATTGCTAGCTTTAAAGATCTGCCGAACTCATTTGCGCCAGGCAGTCGTTATGAATATACCAATACTGGCTATATTTTATTAGCTGATATTATTGAGCGCACATCCGGAAAAACTTACGCTGATTACCTAAAGACTTACTTGTTCGAACCTGCTGGTATGACGAATACTAGCGCATATCGACCCGATAATAACCCACTGCTAGTCGAGAGTTATAACGGCATAGGTGCCGACAAGATACACACCACTAAAATAGATAACAGTTGGTTAGTCGGTGCGGGGAGTCTTTATTCGACAACATTAGATTTATTCAAATGGGTAGATGCAGTGAATACTCACAAAATATTTAAAGATAAAGCGTTTGATTATTTACTTTCTAACCCCATCGATTTGGGGAGAAATAATGAGTTTTATGGTTATGGCATGGAAAAGACCATATTATGGGGTCATCAAGCCTATCGCCATGATGGTGCTACAGCCGGCACCGTTTCGGATTTTATTTACATTCCAGACCAAAATATAACCATAGTTATATATATGAATCATATCCATAATGTTAGTAATATTGATCTTTCCATCAATATGAGAAAACAACTTATTCAACAAGTTACGGGCATTTTATTGGCTGATAAAATTCCCGAGATAATATCTTTAGCAAACAATAAAATCCTCGATTTACAGCAATATGTCGGTCGTTATATTTTTGATAGCGATCATCAAGTTGAGATAACACTAAAAGGTGATAACTTAAACCTTAAAACCGTTGGAGGAGAAAACTGGTCATTGTATAACTTAGCACAAGTAACTCATCTACCACTTGATCCTCAGACTAAAAAATCGACCCAATTATTTAATATACTTAATACCAATAAGTTAACAGAATTAGCAGCAATTTTTGATGAGAAAATGGCCAGTGCACCACTTAATGTTTTTGAAGGTTTTTGGCAGCAGTTAATATCTGAACTTGGCACTTTAGAAAGTAACTATAGTTTTTCAAAAAGTGATGATAATAGCGAGATCCAGCAGCGACTAATTTTTGCAAAAGGCATTGTTGATATGTCAGTATTTTTCGATAAAGATGGACAAATTAGAGGCATTCAAAACTCCTCACCCATAGCGAAAGAAAATACGGCTTTTATCAGTAAACTGCTTCATTTACAAAATGATAAGCTACTTATTGACGGTTATGTTATAAAACAACAACAAGATTTGATACTTACGTTTACGCGTAATAATAAAAATCAAATTACTGGTTTTAGTTACCAGCAAATGGGTGAACATAAAGCAACCAAGCAATTAAATAACTAGCAACTATAGATCTAGCAAATAATATAATTCGGGGGAGATTATTTTTTATAAATTATCTCCCCGTTTACAATACTAATGTTGTAATATAATCAATAAAACGAATATAAAATGAGTAGTTCTTCAGACTTGTTTGACTTTAAGGAAAGAGAGTTGCTTTGGATTATTACTAAATACTTAATTACTGCAGCGGTTGTTGTTTTAATCTCTGAAGTTGCAAAACTTAATGATAAATTGGGAGGTTTGGTAGCTGCATTACCACTTGTTACTGTACTTACTTTAATTTGGCTTTATGCTGAAAATCAATCGCAATCCAAAATTGCTAATCACGCTTGGTATACATTTTGGTACGTTGTTCCTACATTACCAATGTTTCTTGTTTTCCCCTTACTTTTACCTCGAATAGGTTTTTGGTTCACTTTAATTGCATCTGTAGCCATTACTTTGGTATGTTTTATCTTTTTTGCGTTGATAGTTCGTCACTTTGGTATTGAATTGTTGTAACATCATATAAAATAAGCGTAAATCATCACTGGTAATTGTCAATAGTATTTTTAGCTGGCAAAGCTAAGTTTCTAAAGTTTAAAACTTAGCTACTTTGGTTATTTCAGTATTAAGCATGTCTTAGCAGCCAATACATATGAGCGCAATTTAAGGTAAACCGCATGGTTTGGCTTTGCTTTTGTGGTCATTAAATTAAAGACTCAACGATTATTGCTGGTATCCTGACTACTAGCATGCATTGGTTCAATCTCTAAAACTGGCGCCGCATCTAAATCATCAGCGTCCATCATTATTGCAATACGCTGCATAGAAGAAAGTAGTTGGGATTGTTCCCAGTCTTCTAAATGACAAAATTTTTGAATAAAATGCTCTTGGAGTGGTTTGGGAGCATCAATCAAACAATTTTTACCTGCCTCAGTTAAAAATAAGCTCACGCGTCTTTTATCTTCTAAACTTCTTACTCGTTGAATTAACTTTCGGCTTTCAAGTCTATCAAGAATATTGGTCACCGTTGCGGCACTTAAATTAATCGCTTTCGCAATTTTGCTAGCCGTTACGCCTTCTGTACCTGAAATTTCTCGCATAATTAATAACTGAGGTCCAGTTAAACCAGATAATTTTATTAATTGTTTAGAATGCAGATCAATTGCACGAATTACTTTTCGTATTGAGATCAGAAGCTCTTCATATTTTTCCATATATCGTTATATTACCTAAGTTTACCTAAGTCGCATCAGGGTAGAGCATAGCATTTTATTGTTACTACTGAGTAGCCAAATTAAATAAAAAAGTGATGAATAGTTTTATTTAATATAACTGAATATATTTACTAACTAAATAGTACAAAATGTTTAAATAATTAGTCTATATGATTTGCATTTTGTAACAACAGTTACAGTTCTAATCTTTTTATGTGCGATTTATTGTAAAATAATTAATAATTAGGCCTAATAATAATCGATATTTGAATATTTTAATTAGAATTGTTATTATTATAATTGAAACTATTAATTAAGAGGTTTTTGTGAGTGTTGGCACTAATAACTTTGAAGAGTATATTGTGTATTACTTAAAAGACTCCTATCTAGAAAACCAACTAGAAAACCCATTTGAAGAAAAACACAATGCTATTGTAAACACCTCTTTCAATATTAATAGCAAAGCACACCTTAATTTAAATGAAAACAATATCAAAATATCATCTGGTTTCACTAACTCAAGCATTTATGCTAAGCACCCGTCAATTTATTCTGCTAGAGAGACTCCCTATTCCCAAATAAACAATATAAATATGTTTTTTGCGCATATAGGTAATAAAATTGTCGGCATGGTTAATACATACTACTGCAATAAAAAACAAGTCGTAGAGTTTTCAGAATTCATTGTTAATGTAGAGCTCGAACCACGAATAGTAATTAATCAACTATTAATCAAAATGACAAGTTACTATGCTTCATTAGCATATAAAATCGCTTATAACATGGTACCTGACAGTAGTTTGATGATTAATGATATATGTGTAGAAAATGGTTTTGAATTTGGTGGTCGATTAACTAATGAGTTAGTTTTTAAAGGGAAATTCGATAGCTTAAATACTTGGTTTAAGCAATTATAAAAGGGTAATTAACATGTCTTTCGTTTCAATGGAAAGTTCTGCTACACAATTACGTCAGCACATTGCACAGTTTGATTGCGCACTAAATGATAATTTTCACACTGACTCTATACAATCATTAATGGAAAAAAGAGCCGAGTTTTTTGATCAGGTGCTTATTACGCTTTGGTGCTCTTTTGGCTTAGAACAGTCAACTTTATCTATCAATGCTGTAGGTGGCTATGGCAGAAAAATGCTTCATCCTCAGTCGGATATTGATCTGGCCATTATTAGCGATGGTAAGATTGCTAAAAACATCGAAGAAAAGCTCTCTTGCTTTTTAACCAAGCTGTGGGATTTAGGAACAGATATTGGTCATTCTGTCAGAACGCTCAAAGAATCGATTCAATCAGCCGAAAAAGATATCACTATTGCAACCAATTTAATTGATATTCGTCCCTTATCAGGGCAAGTGTCTCATGCATCAATGGTTAAAGAAGCTCTTTTCAATGATAAAATTTGGACAAGCAAAGCATTTTTTTACGCTAAACTAGCAGAACAAGAAGCTCGCCATCAGGCAGTTAAAAATACTGCATTGTACTTAGAACCTAACTTAAAAAACAATCCTGGTGGTATGCGAGATGTACAAACTATACATTGGATTGCACAAAAACATTTTTTAATTGATAACACGAAAACAATTAAATCTACCGGCTTTTTAACCTCAGATGAAACCTCTGAGTTATTAGAATCCTACGATTTTGTTTGTCGAGTACGCTGGGCATTACATTCAGTGGTTAACAGACCACAAGAAATACTACTGTTTGATTATCAATCTGCTGTGGCAAAATTTATGCGGTTTGGCGGTGATGATAATGCCCAACATGCGATAGAAAGTATGATGAGCTATTTATTCAGAGCGATGACCCGTATACGCGAATTAAACCAAATGCTCAGTGATTCATTTCAGTTTGATATCTTAAAAAGTCAAAATCCCAAACCTGATTGTATAATTGATGACTTTTTTATAGTTCGCAATAACTTACTTGAAGCTAGATATGAAGAGGTCTTTATAGATAAACGCCAAGTGTTAAGGGTGTTTCTATTAATAGCTGAGCATAAAAATATTAATGGGATTGCGCCAGAAACACTCAGGTTATTAAGACAAACTAGACGAAGATTACTTGGCGAGCTTAACTGTTACCAAGGGTGTCGTGAAGAATTTATTGCCTTATTAAAGCATTCTAATGGTTTAAAAACTGCATTCAGTTTAATGCATCGCTATGGTATTTTGGCATCGTATTTTTCCCATTGGAAGCAAATTGAAGGCAAAATGCAATACGATATGCATAACGCCTACACCATTGATGAACATACCTTTAAAGCGGTGCAAGCGATCGACAGCTTTAGCAGTGACTTTAATAAAAAAAGTTTTATTTACAATGTTAATCAATATGTTAAAGACAGAAATGCGTTGGTTTTAGCAACCCTTTGTCATCACATTTCAGGTAAACAAGCGGTTGAAAATAACCAGTTGAGTGCCATTATTGCCAAAGAATTTGCAGAAATTCATCAGCTCAAAAATTCTAGCATTAAACTGATTTATTGGCTCGTCGCAAATCAAGAATTATTAATTACCACCATTCAAAGTCAAGACATTACCGATCCTGAAGTAATTAAACAACTCGCGAAACAAGTTGGCTCAGTTGATAAACTTAACATGCTTTATGTTTTCACCGTTGCCGATATGATTGCAACCAATGAGCAATATTGGAACGAATGGCACGAATGCCAACTCAAACAACTTTATTTATCTACCCGAAATGCGTTAAGGGAAGGTATTGAGAATATATTTGAAGTGCGCACGTTAATTAGGGAAAACAAAAATGAGGCAACGGGTAAATTACTCCAAATGGGTATGTTCGAACAAAACATCACGCCGTTATGGTCTAGTTTACCTAATCATTTTTTTAGTAGTAATAGTGTTGATGAAATTGTCTGTTTTACCGAGCACATTTTAAACAGAGAGGGAAAACAAAACGTAATTTTTATTTCAGAGAGTTTATCACCAAGCTCAACTTGCTTAATTGTTTATACCAAAGACCGAGCAAAACTTTTTGTTGATATATTCAACACGCTTGCAAGCGCTAAACTCAAAGTTAAAGATGCACAGATCATGCAAACCAAAGACGGCATGGTATTAGAAGTGATCAAATTACTTGATAACAATAATGAACCAATCGTTGAAGAATATCGACTTGAGCAAATCGTTAATCGTGTAGAAAAATCAATTAATAATGAAATATCATACAGTAATTTAACTACACCGAGATTTGTTAAAAACTTCGAAAACACCCCCATTGTTGAATTTTTAAAATCAAGTAAGAAAAATAAATTGTTATTAAAAATTAATACACTAGATGATCCATGTTATATGGAAGAAATTTGTTCTGTATTTTCACAGCGTGAGTTAACGATTCATTCAGCTAAAATTAGCTCGTTAGGTGAATCGACCGAAAATGTATTTTTAATTTCCAAGAATGATGGTGAAAAAATCAACAGTGAAGAACAAAAGCATTTAACCGACTTATTGGTAAATCGCATTGCCTGATTATCCTAATTAAGCATTAATACTGCATTTTCATTAACGTTGATTACAGAAAAGTCTAATTACAATCTAATGACAAAAAAGGTAATCTTTCAACAATTAATCGCAGCTATTAATAACTAATAGACTAACCTTATATGTGCTTACACCCCAAAATATTCAGAAAATATTTTATCTTAAATTTGCTGGTGAAAAAACAAACAAAAAATGAATCTATGGTAGGTAGATTACATTTATTACTGTATAATGCGCGACCTTATTATTTGAGTCTTCTCTTGTTATTTACTGTTATCTAGTATGTAACCACTACGGCTTAAAAACCTCGTTAATAAAAAATTCTAGGAATATCTTTTTGATTACTACATCGAATATTACCATGCAATTTGGCGCTGAGCCTTTATTTGAAAACATTTCTGCCAAATTTGGCAACGGCAACCGTTATGGGTTGATCGGCGCTAATGGTTGTGGAAAATCTACTTTCATGAAAATTCTTAGTGGTGAGTTAACGCCAAGCTCTGGTAATGTTTCGATTTCTACAGGTAATAAAGTAGGTACTTTAAGCCAAGATCAGTTTGCTTTTGAACACTACAGCGTTATTGATACGGTGATCATGGGCGATGTTGCTTTATGGGAAGTAAAGCAAGAACGGGACAGTATTTACGCACAAGCTGAAATGAGCGAAGCTGATGGAATGCGTGTTGGTGATCTTGAAAGTCAATTTGCTGAAATGGATGGTTACAGTGCTGAAAGTCGTGCGGGTGAAATTTTATTAGAAGCCGGCATTGATGAGTCGTTTCATTACGGTTTAATGCAACAAGTTGCTCCAGGTTGGAAATTAAGAGTATTACTTGCTCAAGCATTGTTCGCGAATCCTGATATTTTATTACTAGACGAACCCACCAATAACTTGGATATTCATACCATTAGTTGGTTAGAAGCGGAATTGAATAAACGTAAATGCACCATGATTATAATTTCTCATGACAGACATTTCCTTAATTCTGTTTGTACTCATATGGCGGATATAGATTATGGCGAATTGCGTATCTATCCAGGTAATTATGAGTTTTTCTTAGAGCAATCAAGTTTGTTACGTGAACAGTTACTTTCAGGCAATGCAAAAAAAGCGGCAGAAATTGAAGAGTTACAAGATTTCGTTAACCGTTTTGGTGCCAATGCCTCAAAAGCAAAACAAGCTAGTTCTCGGGCTAAAAAAATGGATAAAATTAAACTTGATGATGTTAAATCATCAAGTCGTATTACCCCGAAAATTGCTTTTGCACCGGGCAAAAAAATGCATCGTCAAGCGCTAGAGCTTGAAAAACTAGGTCATGGTTTTGAGGGCGAAACCTTATTTGAAAAAGGTGATTTACTCTTAGAAGCGGGCGCTAAACTTGCCATAATAGGTGAAAATGGTGTCGGTAAAACAACCCTGCTACGCTGCTTAATGAGCGAATTAGCACACAACGAAGGCGTCGTTAAGTGGTCTGAAAATGCTGCGGTAGGTTATTGTCCGCAAGATAGCAGCGCACACTTTGATAATGACTTAACCCTAATGGATTGGATGTCGCAATGGCGCAGACCATGTCATAACGATTTAAGTGTTCGCGGTATGTTAGGTCGTTTACTCTTCACCGATGATGATGCCAACAAAAAAGCACGTAATTGTTCGGGTGGCGAGAAAAATCGCTTGTTATTCGGTATGTTGATGATGGCTGACATCAATGTGTTGATCATGGATGAACCAACCAACCATATGGACATTGAAGCAATAGATGCGCTTAATAATGCACTAAAAGCTTTTGAAGGTACCTTGATTTTTGTGAGTCACGATCGTGAATTTGTATCATCTTTAGCGACACGTATTATTGATATTAAAGATAAAGCATTAGTTGATTTTCAAGGTTCGTTAGATGAATACTTAGCCAGTAAAAAAATGGCAAGTGAACAAGCCTCTTCGGCAAAAAACAATCAGAAAAAAGTTGCATAACATCGCTCATCAAATAATGCTTAATTACTAAGGTCATCCCATGATAAATAATGATATTCTTCGCCGTATTCGTGCAATTTTTGATTTTAATGATGAAAAAACACAAGCGGTATTTGCTTTAAATAAGTGTGATATTAGCACTGAGCACTTAGCGTGTATGTTTAAAGAAAAGAACGATGTTGCTTATAAAGAGTTATTAGATATTGAATTAGCGCACTTTTTAAATGGTCTCATTACTGAAAAAAGAGGCAAAAAAGAAGGGCCTGAACATCACGCTGAGGAAATATTAACCAATAATATTATCTTTAATAAAATTAAAATAGCATTAGCCTTAAAGGCTGATGAAGTTATTTCTGTACTTGAACTCGCAGATCTAAGCTTAAGTAAATATGAATTAAGCGCACTTTTTAGAAATATTAATCATAAAAATTATCGTGAATGTACTGATGAAGTTTTATCGGCTTTTTTAAAAGGGTTGAAAATAAAATTTCAAAACTAAAACCTCAGATAAATGACTTCAGCATCAATTAGTTGTTTTTTCTTTGTTCTTATACCCTATATGGTTTAATGCATTAGTATGTTGCATTAAACCATTATCAGAGTGTTTTTAGAGTACATTTATCTTATAAACTATCTTCTAAGCTCTTCCATATCGTTAATAAGTTCTTCTAGCTTATTTAATATTCGCCCATAAATAGAATTAAAATCTACTCGGTACAATGTGCCAGAAAAATAAAAGAGTAAACTTGCGATCACAGCCACGGCTAGTAACAGATAAAGTGGTGTAGCAAAAAGCATTATCGTATCTGGATAATCGTGAACAAAACCGTTAATTGCTATTTGGCAAATTTCTGAGAAACGAAATTGCAGCGCGATCGACAAAAAAAGAGCTGGATAAAAAAAACTGTATAGTTTGCTATAACCAGCCATCAAATTTTTTAACCAATTATTGAATGATTTGAGGTATTCATAGCTGCTAACATTTTTATCAAGTAATTTTAGGCTGGCCTGTTCTTTTCTGCCACGGATCACTAATGACATTAGCATGGTTGAAATAAATAAGCCTAAATAGGGGATTTCTAGAATACTCAAAGCCACTAAAATCATTAAAGAAAAAACAACTATCCCGATTAAATTCCACTTAAATAGCAATTCAAATTTATCAACAATATTTTTGGATTTTTGGTTATATAAATCATTTAGTTTAGGTGCAACAAGCGCTTCGTTTTTGATAAAGCCATTTTTCCAAATTTCTTCAATTGAATTGTTCATTTAGTTCTCCGTTATATTCAATATATTATTAAGTCTTTGTTTGATTCTTATTATTCTAACGCCAATATTATTTGCGTTAGAACCTATAATTTCAGCAATTTCTAGGTAGGATTTTTCTTCTAAATACAGCAAGATTACGCCGCGATCAATTTCTGATAATTGTTTAATAGCACTGTAAAGTTGATTTATAGATTGTTCTGAAAAATTATGACTATCTTCAATTAATTCTTCGGGTAAACTATCAGAAACAAAGTGTTGGCTACTATTTTTTGCTTTTTTTAAATAAGTTAAACAAACGTTTAAAGACAATTTATAAATCCATGTTGACCATGCACATTGCTTTTTAAAATTATCTTTACTTCGCCAAATCTGTAAACAAACTTCTTGATAATAATCTTCAAAGTCCTCTTTATTATTGGTATATGCTCGGCAAATTTTAATAATAATTGCAGCGTACGGTAAAATTGATGTTGTATAAAAATCACTACCCATATTGTTATTTACTTCTAATCATTATGATTATTCCATTTTAAATTTACTTAGTTAGTGGCACTAAAATGAATTTATTACACCCGCGGTGAATTTTTTAGACATTAATATTATAGTAAAGCAGGTATTGATAACGGTAATCGTTTATAAAACGAGTAGATCTGAATACAAAAAAGTGTAAGTCAAAGATCGAAGAACGGAAGCTGGCATAAATTTAAACTTTAGGCGAGAACTAGCTTGTAAAACACTATAAGCGAGGAAAACATTATCTATTATTCCCATAATTTAATTTAAAACTCGGTCGTTTGTGACCGAGATATTTGTAACGATGGTCTGAAGGTCATACTTTAGTAGGCAAATAATTATTGTGTCAGAATGCTTTGTTTAGTTAAGCAGACCTACAGTTTTCCATATTTATTCCCCAGTAAAACTAAAATACATAAGATCTTTTTATTTTAAAAATCCAGCAATAGAAAATATCAAATTTTGATAGTTATTTTGATCTTCAATAATGTTGTCGTTATATTCTGCTTTTAAAACAAGCAAAGGAGATAAATGATAATTAATAAAGTAATTATGTTTTTTATGATCAACGACGTTTGCCCTATCTTTATCGTAAAAATCATATCTATACCCAAAAGAAAAATCATTATAATGATAGGCTCCTTGTAAGTAATAACCCAGCATATCTTTATTTAATAAAGAGTTATTAGTAATTTCACCTTTTGCGTATTCACCTTGAATATCAATATTATCAAGTTTTAATTTTCCATGAAAGCCATAAGCACTCTTGTTACCACCAAAATTTAAGGTGTCTTGATAATAATCAATACCCAAAACACTGTTTTTTAATGCTGGAACTATAAGTTGTGTTCTTAAACCTAATGATTTATTGGAATTTAGGTCACCGGTACCTGTATTTCCTTCGCCGTTTCCGGAGTAAAGAGTGTAATTTATAAAATTACTAGCGACTTTGTATTGACCAAATACTGAAGCACCGTCTATAACTTGAGGAAATATTTTTCTAATAAATAAAGGTCTATCTTGAGTTGCGACAAAAGGGGGATAATGATCTTCTGACCAAATACCAGAAGGTGTAAAAAAGCGACCACCTCTTATTCTTGTGTGGCCATTAACTTTCCATGTGAAATTTATGGCTTCTAAATAAATTTTCCCGTCAGCACTAGTATTTTTTTCAAATAGTGGAGCATCTTCGTATTCTGTCTCAGAAAAAAACTTTAAATTAGGGAGTATTTGTTTTTCTAAAAATAAAGAAAAATGATGAAGTCTGATACCACTTGACTTATTGTTGTCTGAAGAATAGCTATATTCAAGATCAGTATAACTACTAATTTTAAATGAATTATCTAAAGAATCTTGCGTTTCTGTTAAGTTGTTTTCTACCTCATCGACGCGTTCAACATTTTCTTCTATATTACTTTGTTGATTAATTAATAGTTTTTTTAGTTCTGCAAGTTGTTTTTCTATGACCTTAATCTTTTCTTCAACAGTTTGTTTTTTTTCAGGTGAATTCCCCATTGCATTTACTGAATTAACTACGAGTAAAAAACCCGATAGATAAATCATTTTAACAAAGATATTTTTTTTAAATTTAACTTTATAATTTAATGATGACATTAGATTATTCATACAAGAACCCCTATTAACATTATGTTATTTTGTTAAATATTAATATCTTAATACTGATTTAATATTTGGATTGTTATTGAGAGAAGCTGCGCTAATGTAACCAAATGCTTCTTTGTGTTTTGCAACCATACGAATGATCATTTTATCACTTAATTGCTTTGGCATTTTATTATTTAAAGTATTAGTTATTTTTTTATTTTGCCAATTCCTTACATCTAAGTTAGCACTAATCCCTAAAACGTTATGTGCAAAAGCATTTCTTGCTTCAGATTTTTCTTTGGGTAGATATATTTTAATTTGATCACCATTATCCCATGTGGAAATGATATCTGAGGATACATTTTTTATAAACTCTCTATCAATTTTCTGAGGATTATTTATATTTACAATAACAATAAATGATTGCTTAGCCATACAGAAAAAGCATATAAAATACAGTAATATACCTTTTGCCCAAATATTTGACATTTTATTTAACCTTTTTAATTTTTGATGAATAAGTCATGTTAAAAGCAGCAATAATGATCTGTTAGTTTTTTACATACAAATTGGTTAAAAACGCCCTGAAATTACTTTCTATCTCTGGGGTTAATCCATGATCAGCGAATAAGCGGAAAAAAGTATATCTTTGTTGTTTATGATAGGCAACCATTATGGCTTTTTGATCGCCTTGTATGGTTATTAAGTTAATACTTTGATCTTTCTTTGTTTTTATTGATACAGGCTGATTATTCGGTTGAGCTACTAATCCAACTTTGTTTCGCCAAATATTTAACACTGAATCTAAAGGAATATTTTTATTCATACGAATAATTGCAAGTTCATATTGTTTACCTGATAAAGTGATTTGGTATTTTGCACTAGCCGTACCAATATTGTTACTCACTAATTGCCAGTTTTTATCGGCTATAAAATCTAAAAAATGTTCTATGGGTTCTGTGCGCATGGTGTTAATTTGAGCTGAAGACATCGAAGGGGAGTTATTCTTCGATTTTTTAGTTAAATCTGCAGGCATGCCTGTTGGTTTTTTCCACCAATTGGGTTTGGCTATAGAACTATTTTGGGGGGAAGTATTGGTTTGTTGATTTATATCTTGGCTAAACGTATTAAAGCTATAAAAAAAGGATGTAAATAAAATAATGATACTCAAAATGTTTTTCATTAAAGTGGCGCTCCTAAATATTATTTAATAAATTAAAAATTTTTGTATTGTTTTTTGATAAATCGAATGAATCTTCCCCTTGTTTATTCTTTCTTTTAGGGTTTGCGCCTTTATTTAATAATAGCTGGACACAGGTAAAACAGTTACTTTGAATTGAAAGCATTAATGCGGTGGCACTATTATTATTTCTTGTTTTAATGTTAGGTTCCCGTTTGTCATCAAGAAAAAGCTTTAATATTTTATCTTGTCCTTGAGCCGCAAACATTAAGGCATTGTTTCCATTTTGAGTTGGTTTTTCAATATCAGCACCAAAAGTAACTAATTTTTCTACGCAATAATAGCAATTTTTTATAACGGCTTGTATTAATGGTGTAATCCCCTGTTTGTCTGCTAAATCAATAGCTGCATGGGCATTTAATAGTTGATTGGTAAGCTCTGAGTTTTTAAAATCAACAGCATACCATAAAGCGGTTCTACCTTTATCATTTTGTATGTTTAAATCTACGTTAAAGTTGATAAGTAGTTGACTTATTTCGGTTAAATTGGCTCGCGTTGCCAGTAATAAATAACTATTTTGTTTTTCATCTTGTTTATTAGTTGGAGGTATTTTTCTTAATATAGAAATGGCCGATTTAATACGATTATATTTAATGGCATACCATAAAGGCGTTTGTTCAATAGGCCATTCTTTTACATTATCTAAATCTACGAGTTCAAGCAATTTTATTAGTACTATTAATTGATCATATTTAATAGCATGTTCAAAAGTATCGGCTAGCTTAGACTGTTTGATTGACTTTGGAATAGGCTGTGAAAGTAAAGTTAACACTACCTTAGTATTTTTCATAATAATGGCAGTAATAACCGCATTTTGATGATGTAAATCGCCCTCCCATGGAGAAAAGCCAGAAAATAACAAGTAAGGAATTAGCTTTTTTTGCTTTTGGGCAACGGCAATAGCTAAAACGGAGCGTTGGTAATAAGGGCTTTTAGGATCTTTAGTTTGCAATACTAAACGGTCAATTTTTTTTCTTAACGATTTTTCAGTTAATTGTGATTTTTCATTTTTTGTATGTTCTGAGTCGAAAACTAATGAAATATCATACTTTTTAGCATAGTCGATTGCTGTTTTACCTGTTGCGTCTTTAATTTTTTGATTGGCTTTTTCATTAATTAATTGTTGTGCAATAATTTTGTTTCCTGCAATTACAGCACTAATTAATGGTGTTTGATGGGCGTTATTCTGAAGATCAAGTGCCGCTTTATTGTAAAAAAGTAAATGGCTAATTTTAAATTGATTTTGTATTGCGGCTATATGAAGTGCTGAATTGCCATTAACATCTTGGGCATTAATATCGAGTATTTTTTTTATAGGTTGGGCAGAGTTAGGCAAAGTTAGTAAACATTCTGCTATATCGTTGTGATTGTTTTTAATTGCTGAAATTAAAGGGGTATCACCTGCGCTATTCTTGCTATTCAGTTTAACGCCTAAGCTATATAGTTTTTTTACGCGGGATAAATCGCCTTGTTTAATACTATTAAATAACTGCGATTGAAGCGGTGAATTTGGAGTTGTTAGATTGTCAGCGTTTAATTGTAGTTTAGATAACAGTTTTCTCGCTTTATAATTTCCATCTTTTTGGGCCATCAATAGATATTTATGAGCTTTTGATCGGGTAGAGTTATCAAACTTGTTTTGCAAATATAATGAGCCTAATAGATAACTGGCTTTACTATTTTTTTTTGCTGATTTTATCAACCATTTTTCTGCATTTGTTAAGGCTGTTTTATTTTTTGAGTCTTGTAAATAATATAAAGCAAGTTGATATTGTGCTTGTGAATTATTGTCATTAGCTAATTTTTTTAACTCAGGTAAAACTTGTTGATATTCGCCTTGCAATAAATGTTGTCTTATATTATTAGGTAAGTGTTCAGCAGCAAAAACAGACACACTGTTAAAAACACAAAAAAGTAATAAACATAATTTTTTATAATGTTCCATATTTAGTTGCTACCTCAATGCCTAATTTTTTCAAAAATGGTGTAGGTAAAACACCACCTGCACAAATAATTACAACACTATTTTTTATATTTAGTTGCTTATCTTCAAATTTAAGTAAAACTTCATTTTCTGTGATTTCTTGAACCTGTGATGCCAAATACAAGGTTAAATTATTACTTTGAACCAATCGTTCAACTCGTTCTCTATTTTTTTGCTTAGCACGATTAAAATTATCATTCCGGTAAGACAGTGATACTTTACAATTTGTTAATTCAGCAATACTGCAAGCTGCTTCTAGTGCACTGTCACCACCACCTACAATTAACACATCATCATTATTGTATTGTTGCGGGTCAGTTAATCTATAAACAACTTTAGGTAAGTCTTCACCCGTAACATTTAATTTTCTTGGGCTACCGCGACGGCCTATGGATAAAAGTATTGTTTTAGCATGATATTTTTTTTGGCTACTTTGTAAAATAAAAGTACCATCATTATTCAGTGTAATATCTATCATCGCCTCATTTTGATTTATTTTTAAAGTGTATTTTTCTATTAAATCGATCCAAAAATTTAGCAGTTTTTCTTTTGATATTTCACTAAATTTTACTTTACCGTGTAAAGGTAAGTACGCAGGTGATGTCATTACCAGCTTACCGCGTGGAAAATGACTAACTGTGCCACCAATGGTTTCTTGATCAATGGTAATAACTGAAATATTTAATTCTTTTGCAGCAAGAGTCGCAGATATGCCAGCAGGTCCTGCGCCTACAATAACGCAGTCTATAGTTTGAGTAGTATCATCTATTGTTGTTTTACACGCGTGATCTTTTAATGATTTATGAATAGAGTACATGGCTTGTTTACCTTGTTCTATTGCATTTTTTATTAAGCCCATGCCACCTAATTCGCCCGCAATAAATAGCCCTGGCACACTGGTTTGAAAATCGGGTGAAATCTCTGGAATGTCTACACCTCGTTTGGCTGTGCCAAAAACGAGTGTTATAGCATCGAAAGGACATGAGGCTTTACAAGCACCATGGCCAATACAATTAGTTGGATTAATTAAGTGTGCTTTTTGATCGATTAACCCCAATACATTTTTTTCGGGACAAGCACTTAAACAAGAACCACAGCCAAAACATTTAGTATGATCAACAAGAGGATGCAGGCTCGCGGGTTCTGTTAATTTATCTTTTTGTGCTTGTAATAAATAGTTTTCACTTGAATTATTTTCTTTTTTTCTAGATAAAGAGTAATAACCAATAATGCACATTAAAGGTACTGCGTAAATAAAGAAAATAACCAATTCATTAGACATATTCACCATCTTCTTATAATACAATTAAATAGTTAAGTCATATAAAACGTTAACAATTGGATATTATTGCTATTTTAAAATAGCCTCGTAAATACTAGCGCATTAATATTAAGAAAAACTTAAAGTGAATATACATTCTTCAATTTAGCGCTGAACTCAGATTTAAACATAAATTGAGTATAAAAAAATAATAATCGTCATTGCAATTATTAATGTGAACATTGATCTCATTGCCCGTGCATTTATATTTATAATCCACACAAAACCATGAAATTATAAACACACCTTTAATCTTACTATTACAAAAAGTATAATGCTTACTTCTTTTCTCCTTTTTTTTGTCTTTTCAAAAATGAAAATATTTTTTGATGAAAACATGCCTTATGCTGCACAATTTTTTTCAGATTTAGGTAATGCGGCTAATGTCGTTGAATTAATCCCTTTTGTTGGTCGTGAGTTAACCCCCGAACAAGTTGCTGATGCAGATGTTTTACTGGTACGTTCAATCACTCAAGTTAATGAACAACTATTAGCCTTAAACCAGAAACTTATTTTTGTCGGTACGGCTACTATTGGTGTTGATCATATTGACCAAGACTATTTAGCGAGTCGAAATATTGCCTTTAGCTCAGCGCCTGGTTGTAATGCTATTTCTGTGGCTGAATATGTATTGAGTTCATTGGTCGTTTTAGCCGAACGTTATTTGATTGATTTGTCAAAACTTACCATAGGTATTGTTGGGGCCGGCAATACCGGCACACAGCTCAGTAAAAAGCTTGATGCGTTATCTATTAACTATAAATTATGTGATCCACCGCTGGCACTCACTGGTGATACTAGGCAGTTTTCAACCATTGATGATATTTTACAATGTGATGTTATTTCATTACACGTACCTTTAGTAAGCACAGGTAATTTGTCCACTTATCATTTATTTGATCAAAAAACCTTAGCGCAGTTAACCGACGATCAAATATTGATCAATGCGTGTCGTGGTGAAGTGGTTGATAATAAAGCGTTACTTTTGATGAAGCAGCAAGGTCATGGTTTAAAATTAGTGTGGGATGTCTGGGAAAATGAGCCAAATATTTTAACGGATTTAATTGAATATACTGAAATTGCCAGTGCACATATTGCTGGTTATAGCTTAGAAGGAAAATCTGCTGGTACTGAGCAACTTTATCAGGCATTATGTCGTCATATAGACGTTCAGCCATCTAAACAGTTGAGAGATTTTCTACCAAAGGCGGCGATAACGCACGTTACTTTACAACAAAAATTTGATCAAAATATTTTAAGTCAACTCGTTAAACTTGTTTATGACGTTCGCCGTGATGATGGTATTTTTCGGGAAAAAATACAGACGAGTAAAACTGACCCAGCAAAAAATTTTGATGCGATTCGTAAAAATTATCCGACACGGCGCGAGTTTTCATCGCTTAGTGTCGCATTAGTATCTTCAACCCAAGCTGATGTGCCACATCAGCTTGGCTTTATTAAACCATTCAATTAGAAGGGGAGGAACATGGCACAAAAATTTAACGTTTGCGTACTTGGGGCAACAGGACTCGTGGGTAAAACCATTATTGAAATTTTAGAACAACGTGACTTCCCAATTAATAAACTTTATCCATTGGCAAGTGCTCGTTCTGCTGGCGAATTTATTGAATTTAATGGTGAAAGTATCGAAGTACTGGATGCTGATAACTTTGATTTTAGTCAGACACAAATTGGCTTTTTCTCAGCTGGTGGCGCAACATCGGCAAAATATGCACCATTAGCTGCGGAAGAAGGTTGTGTGGTTATTGATAACACCTCTGAATTTCGCTACGATCCAGAAATACCGCTAGTTGTGCCAGAAGTTAACCCACAAGCGTTAGCCGATTATCGTAACCGCAATATTATCGCTAATCCAAATTGTTCAACCATTCAAATGATGGTAGCGTTAAAACCCATTTATGATGCTGTAGGAATTAGCCGCATAAATGTTTGTACTTACCAATCAGTTTCGGGTGGTGGTAAAGCGGCAATGGATGAGCTTGCTAAACAAACTACCGACTTATTATCTGGGCGCCCAGTTGAAACCAAAAATTTTTCACGCCAAATCGCCTTTAATGTTATTCCTCAAATTGATGTATTTCTTGAAAATGGTTATACCAAAGAAGAAATGAAAATGGTTTGGGAAACGAAAAAAATATTAGGTGATGAAAATGTATTAGTGAACCCTACCGCGGTTCGAGTTCCCGTATTTTTTGGTCATGGTGAAGCACTTCATATTGAAACCAACTCACCTATTTCAGCTGAAGAAGTGAAAGATCTGCTTGAACAAGCCCCAGGCTTAAAAGTTTGCCGTAACGATGAAGATTTTCCAACACAAATTAGCGATGCAAGTGGTCAAGATGAAACTTTTGTTGGTCGTATTCGAGAAGATATTTCTCACGCTAATGGCATTAATATGTGGATTGTTGCAGATAACGTGCGTAAAGGCGCGGCAACTAACAGTGTTCAAATTGCAGAAGTTTTGATCCGAGACTATTTATAAGCTTAGTTTTGCCATATTTGATCTAACCTTTAGGGTTATTGCTATAATTTTCTCACTGTATTCAAGCCAAATATCACGATTGATGATATTTGGCTTTTTTGGTTGCATTGATTGTATAATGTTATATTAAAATTATTTCCTCACAAAGTGAGTATCTGTTTTGAGGCAATAAAATATCCCTATATCGGTATATAATCGATCTTAACTTTGAAATAAGTTAGGATTATCTCAATAAAAATAAATCTTAGCCGTTAACAGAATATATCATCAATTTTCATTCTTTTTATTTATCGGTATATTTTTTGCTTTGTTTTTGAATTAGTTGATTAATGTTAGTTTTGTCAAGCATTTGACAATAAGCAATTTAGGATAGTCTCGATGCAATCATGGTTTCGCCTGTGTCTATGGCAGGTAATTTTTTTCGGTATTCTCTATTCAAGTATGCCAAGCTTTGCTGCGCAAGATGGCTTAGGCATTCGTGTTAGAGGCCCAAAAAGTACTGATGCTTTTCCCTTCGATCGTTATGGACCCCTCTCTGCACAAGACACGCTATGGAAAATAGCATTAAAAGTTCGTCCAGACAGCCGCTTAACTGTATACCAGGTAATGCAAGCGCTTTATCAAAATAACCCTCAAGCTTTCGTTAATAATAATATGAATTATCTACGCGTGGGCCAGTATATTAAAATACCAACGTTTAGAGATATGGTTGCTATTGATCCTAATATAGCTCGAAAACAAGCGGATTTAGCAGAACAGTATTTGCAAAAACAGGTTGCAAAAATAGCTAAAAATAAAAAATTAAAACCTAAAATAATAAAAGAGCAAACAGTTAAGAAGAAAGATTTAGATGCGGCCAAATTAGAAATTAATGATAAATTGCAAACTTTTGGCAGTGAACAAAAAGAAAAATTATCTAATATTCAGCAAGATGTTCTCGATTCTATTGATGGTTTGCAAGCTATTTTAAAAGAAAATGAAGATTTACGAAATCGTCTAACCAAATTTAATGATCAACTTGATGGCTTACAAACCGAAATAGCTAAAAACAAAGAATTAAAAGTACAAATGAATGACATGTTGTCATTACAAGAAAAATTATTAGCGAAAGCAAAAGCACGTGAACAAGAATTGTTATTAGAAAAACAACAAGCTGAATTATCAAAAAACAATTTTACTTCAAGTATTTGGTTTACAGTGTTAATCACTGTAGTGTCAGGTTTGCTTATTCTTAGTGTGATTATTTTTCTCTTGAGTCGTAAAAAAGAAGTTACGAAGTCGAGTGACAAAAAGACAAAAACAGTAGAAAAAACAATTGAAGAGCCAAAATCAGAACCTGAAAAAGAATTAACATTAGACGAAGAATTATCGCTTGATGACGAATTATCGCTTGATGATGAATTATCGCTTGATGATGAATTATCACTTGATGATGAATTATCACTTGATGATGAATTATCACTTGATGATGAATTATCACTTGATGATGAGCTATCAGATGACAGTTTATCAATTGATTTGGATGACGATTCTCTTGATGATGTTATTCAGCTTGACGATTTAGACGATTTAGATGATTTAGATGATATGTCTCTTGATGAAGAGTCGGGAGAACCTCTTGAGGGGGGCACACTTGATCAAGGTGATTTAGATTCTTTATTATCAAATATTGGTAATGATAAGGAAGATACTTCACAAGACGGTAATGAAGAAGAACAGGAAGAAATAGGTGAACCATTAAAAGATGGTCAATTGGATCAAGGTGATCTTGATTCACTATTATCAGGTCTCGGCGAAGAATCAGAAGAAACTGATAATGATATTGATATTGATGATTTAGTCGATGAACTTGAAAAAAATCAAAACGGTATTGATCCCATCTCAGAAACTGAAAACCAAGAAACACTTGATGATCCTGACGATATTGATGCATTAATGGATGCAGTTAATCAATCTAAAGATGATAACCAAGATTTAACAGATCCTGATGATATAGATGCCCTGTTAGATGAGATAGGTGATGCAAGCCCTGCTATAGATTCAACAGTTGAAACTGAAAACCAAGAAACACTTGATGATCCTGACGATATTGATGCGTTAATTGATTCGGTGAACAAACCCGAAGATGATAGCGCAAAAGAATTAACCGATCCTGACGATATAGATGCTCTGTTAGATGAGATAGGTGATGTAAGCCCTGCTATAGATTCAACAGTTGAAACTGAAAACCAAGAAACACTTGATGATCCTGAAGATATTGATGCTTTACTTGATGAAATAGGCGTTGAAGTTAGTACAGAGTCTGAAGCCAAAAACGGTAAAGAAAAAAATACCGAAAACCAAATTGCAGATAATAAAGATATAGCTGATCCTGACGATATTGATGCGCTAATTGACGCAGTGAATAAACCTGAAGATGATAGCTCAAAAGACTTAACCGATCCGGATGATATTGATGCTTTACTTGCAAGTATTAATAGTGAAGATGAAAGCGTTAATGTTAGCAGTAATGTCGAAAGCACGAAAAAAGAAGAACCTTTTATTGATGAAAGCATCAATGAAATTGATTTAGATACTGGACATAGCGAATCAATAAATAATTTTTCAGAAGAATATGTTAGCCCATTTTTGAATGCTGATTTTAGTGATTTAATCGAACCAGTAGATACTGATGAAACCAATGAATCTGTTGATGTCAACGATAATATAAAAATTGCTGAGCTTGATGATATTGATGCACTTTTAGCTGAAGTTGCAGATGAAAAAGAATCAATCAATCAGGAATCTGTAAATACTGATAAAGCACAAAATGCGGGCGATGAAAATAACAACGATAATGAGTTATCTTCAAATATTGAAGTTGAAGACGCTGAATTTGAACCTACGGAAAGTGTTGAGGCTATCAATGATGAAGATAGCAACGAGTTTAATGATGACGTTTTATCGGCACTAGAACATGATTTTGATGAATCGACATTAAGTCAATTATTGAGTGAAGAAGAGTCTGAAAATAATGAACCATCTATATCTCCTGATTTTACCGACAGTGATGTATTAGCTGATTTACTTAACGACAACGAAACCAGTGAAAATAGTTTATTAAACGATAAAAGTCTTAAAAATAAAGATGAAATCAATGATATTGAACAGCTCGACTCGATTGAATTTGATCAATTGCTTGCCGATATTTCAGAAAACTCACCGAATATTAACGTTCCAGATGATCAAAGATTGACGGAAGATGATTTTGATATTGGTGATGATCTGCTCAGTATTGATCAAAAAAACGATAATAATGAAGAAGATAAAAAAGAAGTCATTGATAATTTTGTTGATGTAGACAGTCTTATTGAAGATAGCCAGGAAGATTTATTAGATGATGAACCCTACGATAAAGACAATATTGAAGTTGGCTTAGATGAGTTCCCTGAATTTACTGATGATGTTAGCTTAGTTGATGTTGATGAGGAAGATAGTTCCGGTTTAGCTGCGAAGCTAGATTTAGCAAAAGTTTATCTCGAAATGGATGATATGGACAATGCTGAAGTGATTTTGACTGAAATTATGGAAAAGGGTGATAAATACCAGCAAGAAATAGCTAAAGAATTATTAGATAAATTTAAATAATAATATGTATTCGCTTTAGTTAACTATTTTAAATCACATGAATATTCTTTAACCAGAATAGGTTTTATACCAATTCCATTAAATTTATTCCCACCTCAGAGCAGCATTTGCGAGCTTAGAACAAACAAAATTGATTAAACATAGTCATTCTATATTTCTTCAATTTTGTGATGTTATCAGTTTGCTAATGAGCTCCCAAAGGGCGAGTTTAAAAGGCTCATATGCTGCGTTATTGATTTCGACAAGGGAATAACCATTATCTTTAATCAATGCCTTGCCTATAAGCCTTTTAATTTTTGCTGAGTGGGAAATAACTTAATAGAATAGGTATTAAATAATAAATAGCTGCAGTAGCGCTAACTTAGTATAATGTTGGGCTTTTACATTATTGGTTTAAATTTTAAATGCGTTATGCTTTAGCCGTTGAATACGACGGGAAAAATTATTTTGGTTGGCAGCGTCAAAGTGAAGTGGTGAGTGTTCAGCAGACTGTTGAAGCGGCTCTTTCTAAAATAGCTAATCAAACCATCGATGTTGTTTGTGCCGGGCGAACTGATACAGGCGTAAATGCAACCAATCAAATAATTCATTTTGATTGCGATCAGCCCCGGAAGAATGTCGCTTGGACATTAGGAGCGAATTCACACCTTCCAAAAGATATTGCCATAAAATGGGCACAGCCAATCAGTGATGATTTTCACGCGCGTTTTAGTGCAACAGCAAGGCGATATCGTTATATTATTTACAATTCTAATTTTCGGCCTGCTATTTTGGCGGATGGTTTAAGTTTTTGCCAGTTTCCATTAGATGAAAAATTAATGCATCAAGCTGCGCAATGTTTGGTCGGCGAGAATGATTTTGATTCATTTCGCACTGTTCATTGTCAAGCCCATTCACCTATCCGTACAGTTAAACATTGTCATGTTTCTCGTCAAGGTAATTTTATTATTATTGATATCAAAGCGAATGCTTTTTTACATCATATGGTAAGGAATATTGCTGGTAGTTTAATTCGTGTAGGTCGCCAAGTTGAAAGCGTTGCTTGGATGAGCGAAGTGTTAGCAGCAAAAGATCGCACTGTTGCAGGCATGACGGCACCTTCTGGTGGTTTATATTTTGTTGATGTCGATTATCCTGACGAGTTTTTACTTCCTAAAAGCGTTTTAGGACCGTTATTTTTAAATTAGCGTATAAAAAATCGAGTAAAATGGCTAAGCAGACCAGTTTTTAGTGTATTATTTACTAGGAACTATGGTTTAATTCAACGTTTATTTAAACGGTTAGATTCTATTGGGGTATTATTGTATTCCCAAGGTGGTGAGTTTAAAAAGTTTATTGCAAAGTATTTTGAACTTTGTTGATTGCGTTTAATCGTAATTAGCAAATATATTAGTTATCGGGTTGTAAAGGCGAAAAATAGATTATGAGCTGGATTGAGAAAATTCTTCCAAAAGCAAAATCAACACAAAAGAAAAACATTCCTGAAGGAATTTGGGCTAAATGTGGCAACTGTAATGCCATGTTATATAAAGCTGAACTTGATCGTCAAATGTCGGTATGCCCAAAATGCGATCATCATATGCGTATTAGTGCACGCCAACGTATAGAGTCATTCTTAGATTTAGGTGAACGTGTTGAATTAGGTGTCGAATTTGAACCACAAGATATTTTAAAGTTTAAAGACACTAAGCGTTATAAAGATAGGCTTTCAGCGGCGCAAAAAAATACAGGCGAAAAAGATGCTATAGTCGTAATGAAAGGTGAATTACACGGATCTCCAGTGGTTGCTGCTGCATTTGAATTTGCATTTTTAGGTGGTTCTATGGCATCGGTAGTTGGTGCTCGTTTTGTTGCTGGTGTTGAATACTGTTTAAAGCATAATTTACCGTTTATTTGTTTTTCAGCAAGTGGTGGAGCACGTATGCAAGAAGCACTATTTTCGTTGATGCAAATGGCTAAAACAAGTGCTGCACTTGCTAAAATGAGTGAAAAAGGCTTGCCTTATATTTCAGTACTTACTGATCCTACAATGGGCGGTGTATCAGCAAGTTTAGCGATGCTAGGTGATGTAAATATTGCCGAACCGAAAGCGTTAATCGGTTTTGCTGGGCCACGTGTGATTGAACAAACCGTTCGTGAGAAATTACCTGAGGGTTTTCAACGCAGTGAATTCTTATTAGAAAAAGGGGCGATTGATATGATTGTTGATCGGCGTGAAATGCGCGACACTTTATCGCGTCTGTTAAGTAAATTTATGGGGTTGCCTAACCAAATATCCTAAGTTGTGTTATGTCAAATCAATTAAAAAGCCACGAGCAATTATCAACATTGACTGAGTGGCTTTGTTATTTAGAAACAATCCACTTTAAAGAAATAGATCTTGGTTTAACGCGCATTAAACAAGTTGCCGAACGGTTGTTTATAGATTTTTCTTTTGCTCAAGTAATTACTGTTGCTGGAACAAATGGCAAAGGGACAACCTGTGCTTTTCTTGAAAATGCGCTATTAAACGAAGGAAAAACTGTTGCAGTTTATTCTTCTCCGCATATTGAGCATTTTAATGAGCGAATACGCATTAACCAAGTTGATATTAATGATGAAAGTCTAATTATTGCATTTAAACAAATTGAAGCAGTTCGAGGTGATATTAGTTTAAGTTATTATGAATACACTACATTAGCGGCTTTTTTAGTGTTAATGTCGAAAAAACCTCAGATAATTATTTTAGAAGTTGGTTTAGGTGGGCGACTAGATGCAACTAATATTATTGATACAAATCTCGCAATTATTACCACTATAGATATTGACCACACTAGTTTTTTAGGTAACGATCGTGAAAGTATTGGTGCAGAAAAAGCAGGTATTATGCGCACAGATACTGCAGTTATAATTGGCGATTGTCATCCTCCAAATTCACTTATAAATTATGGAAAAGCGATTAATGCTGACATCTATATTCGAAATATTGATTTTAGCGTTAGTCTTAATACCTCTAATATGGGGAGCCGACAACAAACATGGTGTTGGTCTCAACCACATATTGATTTAACTGAGCTAAGTTATCCTTATATCCCACTAGATAATGTTGCGACTGCATTAATGGCATTGCGATTGTTAAAGATTGAATTGACTAGTAAAAAAATAAACGATTGGATCAATGCAACTAAAGTTGCTGGGCGCATGGAATTATTTCCATTTGCACTGAACAATAAACAGAATAATAAATTAAGAACTTGTTATGATTGTGATGTGATCCTCGATGTTGCACATAACCCACAAGCGGCAAGGCATTTAGCTAAGCAATTATCCTATTTACCGTATACTAAAATACGTGCTGTGGTTGCGATGATGGCTGATAAAGATATTGAAGCTGCATTTTTACCATTAACCGAGGTTATTGAACAATGGTATCTTGGTGATTTAGCCATAGAGAGAGCGGCTAAAAGTAGTGTTGTCGCTAAAAATTTATTACAGTTAAATCAAGAGTATCTTTGTTTTGACAATATAATTGATGCCTTTAAAATGGCTTGTAAGCATAGCGAAGCAGATGAATTGGTTTTAGTTTTTGGCTCGTTTTTTACCGTTGCAGCTATAAGACCTTTATTACTAAGCTAACTTATCAATTACACATTTAGGAGCGTATAATTTGTCTACACCTTTTCAAAACCGTTTAGTAGGTACCATTATTGTAGCGGCAGCGGCAATCATTTTCTTACCAGATTTATTAAATGGTGAAAAGCGTTCACAAAACGATACTTTTGAAGCGATACCGCCTGCACCAAGCAATAATAACGTTACAGTAATTAAGCAATTTCCAACTCAAAATTTATCTCGTTTAGCTAAAGATCCAATCACAGAGGATATTGCGCTTGACGATAAAATAATTTCAGACGATGAAAATAATCAAATAACCAATACCAATACAAGTATTTCTTCAAAAGCGGTTAAAGAAACTGAATTTAAAGTGGTTAAAAACAAAAGTGATAAAAGTGATAAAAGTATTAACAATAATTCCGATCAAAACTCTTCAAAAGATAAAACCGTTCCTGTTCTTAATACGAAATATGCTTGGGTAATACAACTTGGCAGTTTTCGAGAAAAGCACAACGTTGACCGGTTAATTAAGAAGCTACAAAGGAATGGTTATACTGCTTTTAGCCGCCCGATTAAAACTAGCCATGGTAATTTAATTAAAGTATTTGTTGGACCTGAATTAAGTAAATCATTGTTAGAGAAAAAATTACTTACACTAAAAACACTTACTAATACTCAAGGTAAGATTGCGCGTTTTAATCCGGCTGGATAATCAATATAACTCTTTTTTTGCATAGCGTTTGTTCATTAATAATTAACTATATTTACATTGTAAAAAACCATGACAGCGCTGTTATTTTGTGTTTTTAATGGTAATGTAAAAACGCAAACTTTTACTTTAGTCGTATTGTAAAGTATTTATTTAGCTTTATGATAAAGGTAATACATTATTGAAAAAAGAAAGATAAAATAGCAACAGAGAGTAGTGATATGAAGGAATTACAAAAGTTTTATCCAGTGTCTGAACAAGCTAAAGCTCATACACATATAAACGCCGAAACTTATCAGCAAATGTATCAGCAATCTATTGATCAGCCAGATCAATTTTGGGGTGAACAAGCCAATAAATTTATTGATTGGTATAAACCTTGGGATAGTGTTAGCAATATTAATTTAAAAAATTCAGAAATTAGCTGGTTCTCTGGTGCAAAACTTAATGTTAGCTACAACTGTATTGATCGTCACTTACCAACACACGCAAATCAAACGGCCATTATTTTTGAAGGTGATGATCCAAATGACGACGGTAAAGTTACTTATCAAGAATTACATGATCATGTTTGTCGCTTCGCTAACTTATTAAAACAACGAGGCGTAAAAAAAGGCGATCGCGTATGTATTTATATGCCAATGATCCCTGAAGTAGGTTATGCAATGCTGGCCTGTGCAAGAATAGGTGCTATTCACTCAGTTGTTTTTGGTGGTTTTTCAAGTGAATCTATTAAAGCACGCGTACAAGGTGCTGATTGTAAGGTCGTTATTACTGCCGATGAAAGTCTTCGTGGTGGTAAGCATATCCCCTTAAAAGCGAATGTTGATGCGGCTATTACCGATTGTCCAAATGTAAATACAGTGATTGTGGTTGAACGTACTGGTGCAGATGTGGCGTGGAATGACAAGATAGATGTTAACTATAGTCAAGCGGTTGCTAATTTACCCGCGGTTTGTGAACCTGAAGTAATGGACGCAGAAGATCCATTGTTTATTTTATTTACCTCAGGCTCAACTGGCGCTCCAAAAGGGGTTGTACATACCTGTGGTGGTTATTTACTTTATGCCGCTATGACCCATAAGTATGTTTTTGACTATAAAGAGGGTGAAATTTATTGGTGTACTGCTGATGCAGGTTGGATCACTGGGCATTCATATATTTTTTATGGTCCGTTAGCTAATGGTGCTACAACGTTAGTTTTTGAAGGTGTACCTACTTATCCTGACGCAGGCCGTTTTTGGCAAGTATGTGAAAAACACAAAGTTAATGTATTTTATACTGCTCCAACAGCAATTCGAGCATTAATGAGTATTGGCGATGAACTTGTTGAAAAAGCCGATTTATCTTCATTGCGGTTACTTGGCACAGTTGGCGAGCCAATAAATCCAGAAGCTTGGCATTGGTATTATGAAATTGTGGGTAAAGGTAACTGCCCAATTGTTGATACATGGTGGCAAACTGAAACAGGCGGCATAATGATCACCTCATTACCGGGCGCTGTTGATATGAAACCAGGCGCTGCAGGTAAACCTTTCTTTGGTGTGCAACCTGCGCTATTTGATAAAGACGGTAATACCCTTGAAGGTGAAAATCAAGGCCTCTTAGTGATGACTGGTAGTTGGCCAGGGCAATTACGAACAGTTTATGGCGATCATGCTCGATTTTATCAAACGTATTTAAGTCAATACCCAGGTAATTACTTCACTGGCGATGGCGCAAAACGTGATAGCGATGGTTTTTATTGGATCACAGGTAGAGTTGACGATGTGCTTAATGTTTCAGGACATCGCCTAGGAACTGCGGAAATTGAAAGTGCATTAGTGCTTCATCCTGCCGTTGCAGAAGCGGCAGTTGTAGGTTATCCACATGAAATTAAAGGACAAGGTGTCTATTGTTATGTCACTTTAATGGGGAATGCTCAGCAATCTGATGAATTATTAAGCGAACTTAAAGAGTTTGTTGCTAAAGAGTTAGGTCGTTTTGCAAAACCTGATTATCTTCAATGGGCTCCCGGTTTACCGAAAACTCGTTCAGGTAAAATTATGCGTCGTATATTACGTAAAATTGCTGAAAATGAAATTGATAGTTTAGGTGATACTTCAACGTTAGCTGATCCAGCAGTTGTGGATGATTTGATTAAGCATCGTATTATTCATAGTAGTTAAACGACAAACAAAAAATGTATAAATAATTTGAAAAAGCGCTGAAATGCGCTTTTTTTGATCTAAACCCTGTACCAGAGTAAATAAAAATTGTATTATAAAGGTTACATTTGCTGTATTTATATGTTTACAGTTGTAATTTTAAGAAAATGGAATACTAAATTGAGTATCAGCTACCTTTCAGCACGATATTATCGTTACCGCATTTATTTTAAGTAAACCTTGTTTACTGACCCTCGCTATCTATTATTAAAAATAATTTATTTGAATCAGACTACGTTTTAAAACATCATAAATTGGAAAAATTATGCCTAAAAGTACCTTAAATGACATTCATGTTAACGCTGAAGAAGTGCTTGTTACACCAGAAGCTTTGCGTAAAGAACTACCTTTACCACAAAAGGGACGGAATTTTGTGCAGTCTGCCCGACAAATAATTTCTAATATTATTCACAAAAAAGATCCTCGTTTGTTAGTGATCAGTGGGCCTTGCTCAATTCATGATGTTGATGCTGCCAAAGAATATGCTCGTAAACTAAAAACATTGCATGACAAATATCAAGCATCTATGTTTATTGTAATGCGTGTATATTTTGAAAAACCACGAACTACCGTTGGCTGGAAAGGGTTAATTAATGATCCACATATGGATGGTTCATTTGATGTTGAAACAGGTTTGCGTAAAGCACGTGAATTATTACTTTATTTGACAGAGTTAGGTTTACCCTTGGCAACTGAAGCCCTTGACCCTATTAGTCCACAATATTTAGCCGAATTATTTAGCTGGTCTGCTATTGGTGCGCGAACTACTGAGTCGCAAACTCATCGAGAAATGGCGAGTGGTTTATCTATGCCAATCGGCTTTAAAAATGGTACTAATGGAAGTTTAGGCGTTGCCATTAACGCGTTACAATCGGCAGCTTCAGCACATCGCTTTATGGGGATAAATAGAAAAGGACAAGTCGCGTTGATTAAAACGTCAGGTAATCCTGATGGTCATGTTATTTTAAGAGGTGGTAAGCAACCTAATTATGATTCGGTAAATGTTGCGGTGTGTGAGCAAGAGCTAGCGGCTAGTGGCTTAGCTGCAGGTATTGTTGTTGATTGTAGTCACGGAAATTCGAGTAAAGATCATAATAGACAACCGCTAGTCGCCGAAAATGTTGTGAATCAAATTTGTTCAGGTAATAAATCAATTATAGGTATAATGTTAGAAAGTAATTTATTTGCAGGTAATCAAAGTGCTGATTTACCTAAACCAGAATTAAAATATGGCATATCAGTAACTGATGCCTGTATTGATTTTTCCACAACACAAGCATTAATCTCACATATCCACACACGATTAACGCAATAAGTAACCTTTTTTGATTGGAAAAAATATGACAGCTTTTGAGCACAAACTTGGCTTGCTACGTAATGAAATTGATGGCATTGATAGTCAGCTTGTTGATTTACTTGCCCAGCGCTTAGCCGTAACTACTAAAGTTGGTCAATTAAAAGCTAAAGAAGGTATACCCATTTATGCGCCAAAACGTGAAGCACAATTATTAATGAAACGGCGAGAACAAGCTATTGAAGCGGGAGTATCACCGGAATTAATTGAAGATATTCTTCGAAGAATGATGCGTGATTCCTATACAAGCCAAGATCGCAGTGGTTATCAATGTGTTAATCCTAATTGTAATAAAGTTGTCGTTATTGGCGGTGCTGGTCAGTTAGGAAGTATTTTTGTCGATTTATTTACGCGATCAAAGTATCAGGTGGAAACATTAGAGCAAGAAGATTGGCCTAACAGTGATGTTATTTTAGCAAAGGCAAGTTTAGTGATTGTTGCGGTACCAATTCGCCTAACATCTATGGTTATCCAACAGTTAAATACTTTACCAGAAAACTGTATTTTAGCTGATGTAACCAGTGTTAAAACGTCGCCTTTATATGAAATGTTGAAAGTTCATCAAGGACCAGTAGTTGGCTTACATCCCATGTTTGGTCCTGATGTTACAGGTTTAGTTAAACAAACAATTATTGCCTGTGAAGGGCGCTACCCTGAAAAATATCATTGGTTGTTAGAGCAGTTTCGTGTATGGGGAGCCAAAATTTATCCTGTTGCTGCACCAGCACACGATCAAGCTATGTCGATGGTGCAAGTGATGCGACATTTTTCAACTATTGCTTACGGCTATCATTTAATGACGGAGGGAGCAGACCTAACACAATTAGTTGAAATGAGCTCACCTATATACCGTTTAGAATTAATGATGGTAGGGAGATTGTTTGCTCAAGATCCAGTACTGTATACCGATATTATTTTTGCCAATCATGACAACATTGCCATGATGAAGCGCTTTGCATATCGTTTTCTTGAGTTATTAGAAGACGTTGAAATGGGTGATAAAGAAGAGTTTATTTCTATGTTTGAACAAGTTTCTGCATGGTTTGGTGAATACGCACAAATATTTTTAAATGAAAGTAAAACTTTGTTGCAAAAAGCCAACGAAGTTTAATTACTCCTGCTTAAAGTTATTTGTTAGTATTGGTAAAATATCCTATTGACAAACTACTAATAAATATAAAATCTATGAAAAAATTAATTGTCATACTTGTCTCGTTAATGTTTTTAAATGCTTGTGCTGCAACTAAATACACTCCAGAAATTCCCGTAGGTAAAATGCAGCAAAATAAGCTACTTGATGATTTTAAAGTTTTTTCCCTTGGATATAAAAACTATATTTTGTCAGATGAGCAAAAAAGAATGGTTAAAGCATGGCCTGCTAATATGAGTATTGATATTTATTTTGGTACTTGGTGTCATGATAGTCAGCGAGAGGTACCTAAGTTATTAAAAGCATTACAAGTAAATACTCGTGTTACTCATTCTTTAATTGCATTAGATACACATAAAAGTGATCCATTAGGTTTAGCAAAATCTGCAGCAGTGCAATATACACCCACCTTTATTATTTATATTAATAAACGAGAAGTAGGTCGGGTAATTGAACGACCTCAAAAAGATTTGATCAGTGATATTAACGATATGTTAGTGTTATAACGGGTTAAATACAGCTGAGGGATCAGCGGAAAAACTTAATTAAAAATCTATTAAAAAATAAACTTGTTAGCTTCTTAATAGATTTTTATGAATGGAGAATTTTTATAACGCTAGTTCGATAACCATTTCTTTCAATTCTTCTTTTGAAATTGAATTATCATGGTTTGTGTCGAATCGATTAAAAATGCTTTCACACATTCTTAAGCCTTTATTTTGTAATAAGCAATCTATTAACTCCACAAATTCGCTACGGTTAATAACCCCATCTTTATCTTCATCAAATACTTCAAATAATTCATCTACCCACTGATTAAGTTCCATTAGGTATTCCTTACAATTTTGTAAAAGTTATAAGTAAGACTGTATCGGTTATTAATAAAATTTAAAACAATAATTTTAAAAAAAATACGCGTTTGTCTAATTATTAGCTGATTGTCATCATTGTTAACGTATTTACAGTAATATTTATAGGGGATTTGGTAAAATAATTTTAATTATGATTATTTTGTAATAAATATCAATAACTCGATACTATTGTATAGAAAGAAAATATTTATACGTCTATTAAGATAACCTGGAATGGTAAACTTGTGATTAACAACAAAAGGAACAGATAAGTGCCAGCATTTATAAAAATAAAATTATATCGTTATGCATTAATGGTAACCATTGGAATGTTCACCGTAATTATGAACGCAAATGCAGCAACGCAAACTAATAGTACCACCAGTATTAGTTTAGAGAATTGTCATTTAAAAGGTATTCACACTCAAGTGAAATGCGGAAAATTATCCGTACCTGAAAATTATAAGATTAAAGATGGAGCAAATATCAGCTTAAATATTGCAGTATTACCAGCGATTGATAATAGTGAAAATAAAACAGCCTTTATGTTTTTAGCAGGAGGACCGGGTCAAGCAGCAGTAGAATTAGCTGCGCCTTTGTGGACGGCGTTAAATGATATTCGCAAAACGCGCGATATTATTTTAATTGATCAACGCGGTACTGGTAAATCTAACCCTTTAACTTGTGATGAAGCTCAAGGAAAAAATGTTTATCAGTTAACACAAAAAGAGTTTACGACTGACGAAGTGAAAAAATGCATTGCTGAATTTAAAGTTACAGATCTTGCCCAATATAATAGTGAAAATGCTATTCGTGATTTTGACGCAGTGCGTGCTGCTTTAGGTTATAAACAAATAAATCTTTATGGCGGATCTTATGGCACGCGAGCAGCCTTGGTGTATATGCGTATGTTCCCTGAAAATATTCGGAGCGTTGTACTTGATGGTGTTGGTCCAATTGAGGTGCCCATTGGTTTATTTGGTAAAAGTGCTGCTCACTCTTTTGAATTATTGACTGAACACTGTAAACAAGATCAAGCGTGTAATGAGGCTTATCCTAACTTAGTTGATGAATTCAACCAGTTAAAAATACGCTTAGACAAATCGCCTGTTGAAATTGAAATTCCTCACCCACGATTAGGGACAAAAACAAAATTTGTAATTGATAACGATAAACTTATCAGTAATTTAAGAATGCAGCTTTATTCCGTAGAAATGCGCACTTTAGTACCACTTGTAATTCATCAAGCTTATTTAGAGAATTATATGCCGCTGGCAGGTTTAATCGCTCAAACTGACGGTGGTACCGTTATGTATATTGGTTTAACGTTTAATATTGTCTGTAATGAAGATATTCCTCGCATTACCCCTGAAATGTTTGCGAATGATGCGGATAATTCTTTTGGTGGTAATAATAGTCATTTGGCTTGGAATACGGCTTGTTCTGTATGGCCTAAATATCAACCTTCAGCTGAATTTTCGCAAAGCGTTACAGCAAATATCCCTACTTTAATATTGTCAGGTGAATTAGATCCTGTAACCCCGCCAAGTAATGGTGAATACCCAGCTAAATCGTTACCTAACAGTCGTCATATTGTTATTAAAAATTCTTCTCATACTTCTCTTGGTACTTGTGCTCCAAAAATTATTAATGAATTTTTAACCACATTAAAAGTAAATGAATTAGACGAGTCTTGTCTTGATGAACTTCCACCTGAATCGTTTATGACCGATCTTAATGGCTAAATAGGAATAATAAAAATGATAGAAATAACAAATTTAGCCAAAAGCTTTGGCAAAGTACAAGCACTTGATGGTTTATCTTTTACCGCAAAAGATGGTGAAATAACCGGCATATTAGGGCCAAACGGCGCAGGTAAAACTACGTGTTTACGTACACTTTACGGTTTGCTTAAAGCGGATACAGGTAATGCTATTATTGATGGTATAAACGTTACAGACAATCCATTATTAGCACGCACCCGTTTAGGTATTTTCCCAGATAAATTTGGTTTATACGAGCGTTTAACCGCGTATGAACAAATTGACTACTTTGCCAGTATTCACGGCTTAACGGGCACTAATAAACAACAGGCTATAGAACAAATAATTAGTGACTTAGATATGGAAGCATTAGCGCATCGTAAAACCCAAGGGTTTTCGCAAGGACAAAGAATGAAGGTAACGCTAGCGCAAGCCCTTGTTCATCAACCGCAAAATTTTGTTTTAGATGAGCCAACACGGGGTTTAGATGTAATGAGTACCCGCATCTTGCGTGAACATTTAAGTAAATTTAAGGCAAAAGGGCATTGTATTTTATTTTCATCACACGTAATGCAAGAAGTGGCGGCGTTATGCGACAGGGTGATCATCGTTGCTAACGGTAAACTTGCTGCACAAGGAACCCCTGATGAACTTTGTGAGCTGGCGGGTGAAAGTCAGTTAGAAGAAGCCTTTGTTAAAATTATTGGTTCAGATGAAGGAGTTGCCGCATGATCCAGTTTAAAGCATTATTAAGTAAAGAATATAAAGAAGCCTTTCGTGATAAGCGTGCGTTGATGGGAGCAATGATGATGGCGGTAATGGCGCCGATAATGATTTTTGCTTTATCTAAAACCATGATTAAAGAAATGGTAGCAACTCCACCCATTTACGTTCAAGTCATCGGTGCTGAATATGCTCCAAAACTCATTAAGGCGTTTGAAAAAGAGAATATATTACTGTTTTCAGCTGTACCAGAAGATGACAAACGTATCTGGCAAGAGCGTAATATTGAATTAAAAATTCCTGAGAGTTTTGCTAAGGACATGATTGAGGGAAAAACTATTGATGTCACCTTAAGTACGGATTACAGTGAAAAAGCCATTAAAGCCCCAATTCGTCGTATCAAAGAGGCGATAAATACTTATGCACGTGTTATTGGCTATAAACGTATAATTGTTCGCGGTATCGATGTCCGTTTATTGAAGCCGATTAATATAGTGGAACAAGATACCGCCGAACCGAGCAGCAATGCGATGTTTATTACCATGATACTTGGTTTATATTTATTAATGACTGCCTTTATGTCGGGGTTGTCTGTAGCGATAGATTCAAGTGCGGGTGAGCGAGAGCGCAACGTACTTGAAATGTTATTATGCCAGCCAGTTAGCACCTTAAAAATAGTGATAGCCAAGCTATGTTGTGCCAGTACTATTTCGGTGATCGGCGTGGTATTAACGCTACTATTGACCTCATTTTCTGTGAGCTTTGTTGATTTAAGTAAAATAGGAGCAACTTTTAGTTTGGCAGCTTATCAAGTATTGGTGATTCTTATTTTACTTATACCGATTAGTTTTTTTGCATCTGCTTTACAGTTATTTGTATCATTTGGAGCTAAAAGCTTTAAAGAAGCCCAATCTACTGTAACCATGATTATTATGTTACCAGCGATGGTACCGGTAGCGTTAATGTTTATAGACGATAAACCTAAATGGTTGGATTGGTTACCTGTTTCAGGACAATCACTGTTAATGGAAGATTTATTTAAAGGAAGCGCGATTAATTGGCTAGAAGTTATTGCAACTGGCGGTGTAACTATTGCTATAACGGTGGCTTTAGTTTTGGTATTAGCGACTAAACTTAAGTCTGAAAAAGTAGTAATGGCATTAAGTTGATATCGGTATTAGTTTGAAGCAGCAACAGTTTTTTCAACAAATAATGATGGAGCACGAAAAAATGCTCCGTCATATTATCAATGGTTTTGAAGCCATTCCAGCATTACAAGATGAACTTTTTCAAGATATTGCTCTGAATGTTTGGCGAGCCTTGCCTAACTTTAAGCAGCAGGCAAGTGTAAAAACCTATATTGCCCGTATTTCTCACAATATTTTAGCGACGCATGTCGGAAAATCATTAAAAACAGTAAAAACTACCGAAATAACAGAGCTGAATGATGTTGAATCAAAAGCTACACCATTTAATGAATTAGATCAAAGCCAACGTCAGAAACGTTTAGCACAAGCTATTCGTCAATTAAATTTAGCACAAAGACAGGTGATCACTTTAGCGCTTGAGGGCATGTCCTATCAGGAAATAGCTGAAACATTAGCTATTTCTGTTAATTTAGTGGGTGTTCGTTTACAACGAGCTAAAACAGTATTGAAACAAAAACTCGCTATACAATCTTTGGAGGTTGAGTAACATGACTGACAAACAATTAATTGATAAATTGGTTAAGCAGACAAGTCAAATTAATCAACATCAATCCTCAAAAAATATTGATCTATCGAAGCTTCATGTAAAAAAAGAAACGACTAAAGAAACACTTGATCAAGATTGGTTAGATTTGGTCGAAGACTGGCAACAGCAACCCTTTACCAAAGTAGATATAAACCAGTTAACCCAGCAAACGGCACGACGAATTTTTAAAACGAAGTTGATTTTTACAACTGATTTAATCGCGACCATCGTCATTATTATTTCGTTTTTCCACGTATGGTTATTTTCATCTGAAGATAAATCTACCGTTATATATATCGGGTTTGCCGCGTTAACTACACCTATTTATATGTATATATCGTATAAAATGCGTATTGCTTCTTGGAAAATAGGTGTTGGCACACCAACCTCGGCAATTTCAGCAGCGATCGAAGCTTGTTACTCTTCCATTCAGTTTCTGCAGTTACTTAAATACAGCGTTTTTGCTCTGTTTATCCCTATAAATTGGTATGTGTATGCGCTTAAAACCGCACAAAATAAACCTATGTTGTTCGGTTTTATCTTAGTGAATAGTATTTTACTTTTAATGTATGCGATTAGTTATCGTATGCAGCAAAAGCGAAAAAATGAGCTAGCCAATTTAAAAAAGCTTAAGTAAAATTATAATTCGATTATTATCTAAATAACAAAATTTAAAACAAGTTAAATTTATTTTTATGAATTTAATTTGTTTTCCTTTACTTTTTACCTGGTTATATTTATTGTGGTTTGAAATGATCGCAGCACTAAAAACTTTTACACTAACTTTATTAAAAGTTAACTGTATTAATGATAGCTAAATGAGCTAATTATTAACCTAGTAGCATGATTTTTATCGTATACAAAATACCTAAAATCAGGCAGAATATGCCGCATTATTTATACCTGTTTTATTAACTATTCGCAGCTGCTATATGCTGACTATTGAGGAAAACCTATGTTAACTCGTTCTATGAATATCGCTGATTATGATCCTGAACTTTATCAAGCTATGACCGACGAAGTTACTCGTCAAGAAGAGCATATTGAATTAATTGCCTCTGAAAACTATACCAGCCCTCGGGTATTAGAAGCGCAAGGCTCACAGTTAACCAATAAATATGCTGAAGGTTATCCAGGAAAACGTTATTACGGTGGTTGTGAGTATGTTGATAAAGCAGAAGTATTAGCCATTGAACGTGCTAAACAATTATTTGGCGCTACTTATGCAAACGTACAACCACATGCAGGTTCACAAGCTAACGCTGCGGTATTTCAAGCCTTAGTTTCTCCTGGTGGAAAGGTATTAGGTATGAGCTTAGCCCATGGTGGCCACTTAACACATGGCTCGCATGTAAACTTTTCAGGTAAATTGTATGAAGCCATTCAATACGGTTTAAATGAAGAAACGGGTGAAATTGATTACGAAGAAGTTGAACGTTTAGCGCTAGAGCACAAACCTGAAATGATCATCGGTGGTTTTTCTGCTTATTCAGGTATTGTTGATTGGGCGCGTATGCGTGAAATTGCTGATAAAGTTGGTGCTTATTTTATGGTTGATATGGCGCATGTTGCCGGTTTAGTCGCGGCAGGTTTGTATCCTAACCCAGTTCCTCATGCGCATGTAGTTACAACCACTACCCATAAAACATTGGCTGGCCCTCGTGGCGGTTTAATTGTTTCAGCTTGTAATGACGAAGACGTTTATAAAAAATTAAACTCAGCTGTTTTTCCGGGCGGTCAAGGTGGCCCATTAATGCACGTTATTGCAGCTAAAGCAGTTGCTTTTAAAGAAGCTTTAGAGCCAGAGTTTAAAGTATATCAACAACAAGTACTTGATAATGCTAAAGCGATGGTTGCAGTATTACAAGAACGTGGTTATAAAGTTGTTTCTAATAAAACTGAAAATCACTTATTATTACTTGATTTGATTGATAAAGATATTACAGGTAAAGATGCAGATGCCGCTTTAGGGCGTGCGCACATTACCGTGAATAAAAATTCAGTGCCTAATGATCCGCGTTCACCATTTGTTACTTCTGGTTTACGTTTAGGTACGCCAGCTATCACTCGCCGTGGTTTTACTATTGAAGATACTAAAGCTTTAACCGGTTGGATTTGTGATGTATTAGACGACATTAACAATGAAGCAACGATTGAACGTGTAAAAGGGCAAGTAAAAGAAATTTGTGCTCGTTTACCTGTTTATTCTTAGATCGTTTATCGGCTTACACCGATTTAGTTTTCTTTTGCATTTTCTTTTACATTAGTACTTAGTTAGCTAATGTAATTGTTAACAATTTACATTAAAATGGTCGCATTATGCGGCCATTTTACTTTGATGGCGTTTTACTTATTGGAGTACATTCATGTATTGCCCATTTTGTGCAGCAGTAGATACCAAAGTTATTGATTCTCGGCTTGTTTCTGATGGACATCAAGTACGTCGTCGTCGTCAATGTTTAGATTGCAATGAACGCTTTACTACCTTTGAAAGTGCGGAACTATTAATGCCACGTATTATTAAGCGTGATGGTTCACGCGAACCGTTTAACGAAGATAAAATGCGTAACGGTTTATTGCGTGCTTTAGAAAAGCGTCCCGTAAGTATTGAACAAATTGAACTCGCTATAAATAATTTAAAATCTCAACTCAGGGCAACAGGTGAGCGTGAAATTAGTAGTGAAATGCTTGGTAATTTGATCATGGATCAGCTTAAAGAACTTGATAAGGTTGCTTATGTTCGCTTTGCTTCAGTTTATCGTTCATTTGAAGATATCCGTGAATTTGGTGAAGAAATTGCTCGTTTAGATGATGATGATAAAAAAGCAGAGCAGGACAAAAGTTAATGTCTGAAAATTTTATGTCTGAGGCCACTAGCTTTTCTTCAGCAGAACAAACGTTTATGTGTCGCGCTATTGAATTGGCTAAGCTTGGCCATTACACCACTTCGCCTAATCCCCGTGTTGGCTGTGTTATTGTAAAAGATGGTTTTATTGTAGGCGAAGGTTTTCATAAAAAAGCGGGAACAGAGCATGCGGAAGTACATGCCTTGATACAAGCAGGCGATCATGCTAGAAACGCGACTGCCTATGTAACATTGGAACCATGTAGCCATTTTGGCCGTACACCACCTTGTGCTGAATCACTAATAAAAGCGGGTATTGCACAAGTTATTATTGCCATGGTTGATCCTAATCCACAAGTCTCAGGGAAAGGTATTAAATTACTTGAAGCCGCAGGAATTAGAACTAAATTAGGATTATTAAATGCTGAGGCCAACGCGTTAAATATTGGTTTTATTAAATTAATGACTGAGCATAAACCTTATGTGCGTTTAAAAATGGCAACCAGCTTAGATGGTAAAATCGCGATGGCAAATGGCGAGAGTAAATGGATCACCGGCTCTGATGCACGAAAAGATGTTCAACGACTAAGAGCGCAATGTTGTGCCATTATTTGTGGTGCTGACTCTGTTATTTTCGATCAAGCAAAAATGACAGTGCGACATGGGGAGTTAGGTGAAATATCGCAAAATTACCTTGAAAATGAATTGCGTCAACCTATTAGAATTATTGTTGATTCACAAAATAGATTAACACCTGATTTAGCCTTATTTAACCATCAGTCACCCATTATTATTATTCGTGCGAAAGAAAACAATGGCAAAACTGAAAGTGACCTTGAAAACCAACAACATTGGCCACATTTTGTAGAACAAGTTGAATTACCCTTAACAAAACAACAAAAAGTAGATTTAAATGCCTTAATAAGCTTTTTAGCTGAACGTGCTTTTAATGACATACTAGTTGAGTCGGGATCGCATTTAGCTGGCGCCTTTGTTGAACAAAATTTGGTCGATGAACTTATCTTGTATCAAGCGCCTAAATTGATGGGGAAATCAGCACAAAGCATGTTGATTATGCCAAGCCTTGAAACGTTGTCTGACGCTAAAGCATTAAACATTATAGAAACCACTATGATTGGTGAAGATATACGCATTGTTGCTAAATTTAACTAAAGAGAAAATTATGTTCACAGGAATTATAGAAGCCGTAGGCACAATTAAATCACTACAAATTACTGCTAATGGAGCACGTTTAAGTATTGATGTCGGTAACTTGAATATGAGTGATGTTAAACTCGGCGACTCTATTGCCACTAATGGTATTTGTTTAACGGTAGTTGCTCTTGAAGAACACAGTTATAGTGTTGATGTATCTAACGAAACATTACAGCGCACCTGCTTTGGAAATTATCAGCAAGGCCAACAAGTTAATCTAGAGAAAGCGATGTTACCTACCACACGCTTTGGTGGTCATATGGTTTCTGGACATGTTGACGCTAAAAGTAAAATAATGGCGATAAACAATAATGGTAATAGCATTGAATTTTGGTTAGCGATGCCAAATGATCTTTCACAATATATTTCTGAAAAAGGTTCAATTACCATTGATGGCATTAGCTTAACCGTTAATGCGATTACTGAAGCACAGTTTAGGTTAACAATAGTGCCACATACCCTCGCGCAAACTGTGATGAGCAATTATCAAGTGGGTACTGAAGTGAATTTAGAAGTTGATTTGATAGCGCGCTACTTAGAGCGTTTATTAACGAAATCGTCAGATAAAGAAAATGGTTCAAGTGGTGTTACCGAAGAATTACTAAAAAAATCAGGTTTTATGTAAATATTATATTTAAGACATTTATTTAAAGAGAAGAGACTGAAACAAGTTCAGCATGACGGGATCTTTATCAGGATGATGGGTTTTCTATCAGTGGTCAGGTTTTTGTATCAACATACTGGCACTTTTAAATACGTCATCCTGATGAAGGTCAGGATCTTAAAATTTTAATATAAAAGAATTGTAAATTTAAATGCTGTAGCACGCTATAGCATTTAGTCGCGGTCAACCAAGGCTGCATACTCAAAGAGGCTGTGATGAATTTAAATACTCCACAAGAAATTATCGAAGATATAAAACAGGGTAAAATGGTTATCCTAATGGATGATGAAGATCGTGAAAACGAAGGCGATTTTATTATGGCAGCCGAAAAAGTGACGCCAAAAGCGATCAATTTTATGGCCACTCACGGACGTGGTTTAATTTGTATGCCGATGACTAAAGAGCGTTGTTTACAATTAAAATTACCTTTAATGGTAGAAAAAAATGATGCACAGTTTACCACTAATTTTACCGTATCAATCGAAGCGGCCGAAGGGGTAACCACAGGTATTTCTGCGGGCGATCGCGCTACTACGGTATTAGCCGCCGTTGCCAAAGATGCAAACGATATTTCAATAGTGCAGCCGGGCCATATTTTTCCTTTAATGGCAAAAGACGGTGGTGTACTTAATCGTGCAGGTCATACTGAAGCTGGTGTTGATTTAGCTCGCTTAGCAGGGCTTGAACCGGCTGCCGCGATTGTCGAAATTTTAAATGAAGATGGCACTATGGCGCGTCGTCCTGATTTAGAAATTATTGCAAAAAAACATGACCTTAAAATGGGCACAATTGCCGATTTAATTGAATATCGCAATGCAAATGAAACTACTATTGAGCGTGTTTCTCAGTGTAAATTACCAACGGCGTTTGGTGAATTCGATTTAACCGTGTTTAAAGATACTATTGACGGCCAAGCACATTTTGCCTTAGCTAAAGGTGAAATAAAGGCAGAACAGCCAACTTTAGTTCGTGTGCATTTAGAAAACACTTTCCGTGATTTATTATTTAGCCAGCGTGAATCTGTTGCTACGTGGCCAATTGCTAACGCATTAGAAAAAATCGCCAAAGAAGGCGGGGTATTAGTCTTGTTAGGTAAACATGAATCGCCATTAGAACTTATTGCTCAAGTTGAAAAATATGCCAAGCAAGATGCAGGCGAAACGGTTAAAGATGTTAAGCGTCATGTCGGTTCACGTAATGTTGGCGTTGGCTCACAAATATTAGCTAATTTAGGTGTAGGTAAAATGCGTTTGTTAAGCTCACAAACCAAATACCATTCATTGTCTGGTTTTGGCTTAGAAGTAGTTGAATACTTAGCAGACTAGCCTTTGGTTTTAAGATCCTGAAAACGCGGTTTATCCGCGTTTTTTTTATTTTTCGCAAAAAAAATCCTCCATATAAAACTAAAAATGTAAGGAATTTACATGGCTGGCGCAAGTTTATTAGCTTTACTCGATGATATTACAGCATTGCTCGATGATGTTGCCTTAATGACTAAAACAGCGGCTTCAAAAACGGCGGGCGTATTAGGTGATGACTTAGCCGTAAACGCCGAACAAACCAGTGGTGTTAAAGCCGATAGAGAATTACCCGTGGTGTGGGCGGTGGCGAAGGGGTCAATGGTTAATAAATGTATAATTGTACCAATTGCCATGTTGCTTAGTTTTTTCATGCCGTGGTTAATATTACCTATTTTAATGTTAGGCGGTTTGTACTTGTGCTTTGAAGGGGCAGAAAAAGTCTTTGGTCACCATGAGGTTAGCAAATATCTGCACGACAATATTGAGATGTCGGCTGAGCAACTATTATTATTCGAAAAAGATAAAATTAAGGGCGCAATTCGTACTGACTTTGTTTTATCTATTGAAATTATCGTGATCACTTTAGGCACCGTTGCCAGTGCAAATTTACTTACACAATTTGGTGTATTAGCCTTAATTGCATTCGTCGCAACCGTAGGTGTTTATGGTATTGTTGCCTTAATAGTAAAGCTTGATGACATGGGATTATATTTATTAACACAATCAAAAGCGGGCTTTGTTGGTAAATTCAATCATACATTTGGTCATGCTTTGGTCAATAGTGCGCCGTATTTAATGAAACTGTTAACGGTGGTTGGCACTATTGCTATGTTTTTAGTCGGCGGTGGTATTCTTAGCCATAGTATTCATACGCTTGCCCTATTAATAGAAACTATAACTAACTATCTAAGTACATTTATGGGCACCTTAACCACCATAACTTGGTTAGTAGAACTATTGCACACAATTGTGCCGTTATTCTTAAATGGTTTGTTAGGCATGTTAGCGGGTACTATTGTATTGTTAATAGTACCCAAAGTACGAGGTTTATTTAGTTAGATGTTTGTGATCCAATGTTTAAACTATTCATTACGTAGTGCTTTTATCGGATCGCCAGATAAAATTTTGCGTATTGGAATATAACTGGCTAATAAGGCAATGAACGAAAAACCAAAAATAATTGCGCTAACCAATAGCCAATTAGCCTCCACAGTAAAATCTGGTTGGCTACGACTATAACCTAAGCCTAAAAAGCACAATGAAAAAGCGAACAATAAACTCATACTAATTGGCTGCATTAGTTCAGCTAAACTGTCTTTTAATAAACGACTATTGTTCGCGCCCATTGCCAATTTTACCCCTAAATCGTAACGACGCACTTGCACCATATAATTAACAATGCCGTTCACGCCAATAATTACCATTGCTAATGACACACTGGCTAATACTATGGCTAACCATGCAGCGGTTAAGTGACGTTGTCGCTTTTCATTAAATTGTTTATCTAAAGTGGTTAACTGAGCAATATCAAGGCGAGCATCTATTTTGCTGATCAAATCACGTACTTGTTGTTCTAATTGCTGATTATCGCTGGCGGTTAATAAAAATGTATTGCGACGCCAGCCAGTAAAAGATTCAGGATTATAAATTTCATTGGTTTCCAACCATTCAGCGCCAGCATAATAAGTATTAGCACTAATGCCTATTATGGTATGCACTGTTTTATCTCGAGTAACTATTTTTTTACCTAATACTTTTTGTGGTTCATCATCAATAATATCAGCTAAACGTTGATTGATTATCACAGGGTAATTTTTTAGCTCACTGTCACCAGCAGAAAAATTGTTCCCAATGAGTGATAAGCCTAATGACGACAAATAACCGGAGCTAATACGTGTATTACGGCTATTTGCTAAATAATTATTATTGTTATCATTAATCACATCAGTATTTAAACTGTTGGGTATTATTTGATCTGAGGCTTGCTCAACATGTTCAATACTAGATAACTGTTGAAGTTGTTTATAAATGCTGTGATTAACATTCTCTCGTTCTTTATTTTTTTCGATGTTGGCGTAATTAATAGTAAGTGACCATTTGTTTTTACTCTTTAAACCATTATCGCGTAAAGCCTCCGAGAGTGTTTGCCAAACAACATGACTTGCGGCAATTAAAATAATAAAAGAAAAAGTTACTTGTAAGCCAATAAGTAAGTGACTGCCACCTGCACTCATTTGTTTACCAACCCCTTTACCACTGCTTTGTAAACTAGATGTTAAGTTTTTTTCTTTTACCACTTTAAGTTCTATCAATGAATAAAGCAGGGCGATTGCAGTAGCTAAAAATAGTGCAAATATAAGGGTATTTAAACTAAGCGTTAAAGTATCCAAGCGCTGAATTGTATCGTCAGCTAGAATTGCTATTACTGAAAAACTTAACGTGGTGAGTAATAAAGCTAATAACACGGCAAAGCCAATTACCATTATATTATGTTGAAAAGATTCCTTTAATAATTGTTTGTTACTTGCGCCGAAGGCAAAACTAATGGCAACGGTTTTTATTTTACTTACGGCTCTGGCTAGTTGCATACTAGAAAGATTAATTAAAGCGATCACCAATAACAACAGAACCCCAACCATTAACATAATCACTATGTTACCACTGTGTCCTTGAATGGCATCTCGTAACAGTGTCACTTTTGTGGCAACAGCATAACTTTTAAGTACTCGTGGGATCAGTAATTCGGCACCCTTTAAAATTAATTTATCGAGTGGCTTATTGATATTTTCAATGTGAATATCAGGCTTAAGCCGAACTATTGCCTTATAGGTACTCATAAAGCTTGGCGAACCTTTGATCTTAAACGTTTCATCCATGTCCATTGGGATCCATAAAGAATCATTAATGTTTTGGTAATGTGGCAACACTAGGTTATCTGGTGCAACACCAATAACAGTGAAACGACGTTGATTAAGCTGGATTTTTTTACCTACTATTGCTTTATCGCCATGATAAATGTCTTGCCAAGCACGATAGCCTAAAATAACCGAGGGTTGTTTATTGCCTCTTTTTTCTTTATCAGAAAATAAGCGCCCTAACTCAGGTTTTACACCAAGTAAATTAAATAGGTTATGAGAGGCTAAAATAACTTGTATTACAGGGCGTTCTTTTTGATCATAAAGTTTATAATCAGTCCATTTATGATAAGTAGCAAAGTCGCTAAAAATAGTATTGTTTTTATTAATATAATCAATCAATTGAGGGTTTGTAGCAACAGAGTCAAAGCCATTGCCGACTAATTTTCCTTCTAATTGATACAGATTATTGCTCTGTTGGTAAGGCAGTGGCGCAAAAAAAACTAAATTTACCAAATTAAATGCGCTAAGCACCATAGCTAGCGTAACCGCTAGGGTAAAAATAGTGGTTAAATAATATTGTTTTGCCCGTTTAAAGTTACGTAAAATTGATTGCAATAACATTTAGGCAACCTCTGCTTCTTTAACACTTTCGTCAGACATTTTCTTATCACCAATTTCACCATCGCATATCTCGCCATCACTAAGATGAATAGTGCGCTGCGCCATATCGGCATAACGAGGGTCGTGTGTTACTAATACTATGGTAGTGCCTTGCTGATTTAAATCTTGTAGCAAAGCCATGACGGCATCGCCGTTTTTAGAATCTAAATTACCGGTCGGCTCATCTACTAACATAATGCCAGAATCGCCCGCAAGCGCGCGCGCAATTGAAATTCGCTGCTGTTGACCACCTGATAATTGATTTGGAAATAATTGCGCTTTTTCAGCCAAGCCTACTTTGTCTAAGCAATCGAGGGCGCGCGCATTTCGTTGAGCCGTACTGTCACCGCGATATTTTAACGGTAGGGCAATGTTTTCTAATACTGTGTATTCATCAATCAAGTTAAACGCTTGAAAAACAAAGCCAATTCTATTACCGCGAATTTGCGCGCGCTGGTTCGCATTCATATCTGCAACTTGTAAACCATCAATGAAAAAATCACCACTATCAGGCGTATCTAACAACCCCATAATATTTAACAATGTTGATTTTCCACATCCCGAGGGGCCTGAAATGGCAACAAATTCTCCATCGAAGACGGAAAAGCTAATGCTTTTTAATACTTGCGTATTTTGCTCGCCTGAATTAAATGATTTAGTTAAATTTTTTATTTTTAGTATTTCGGTGTTCATTATTATTCCTTGAATTTATTCTCTATTTCCGTCATGTTGATACTGTTCAATGCAAGCATGACGGATTCAGTCTCTTGTTTAACTACTCAACTTAACCTGTGTTGTTTCTTCGGGGATTTGCATTTTTGAGGTGATCACTTTATCGCCCGATTTTAAGCCAGATAACACTTGAATAATTTGTCCTGAGGCTTTGCCAAATTTAACCTCTACCTGCATGGCGCGGTTATCTTCGGTAAGTTTGAATAGTTTTACAGTACTGTCTTCGTTCACACCTGTTGGCGTTCTTATATAATTTACGTTTTGCTGTACTTGCGCAAAAATAGTGGCGTCAACTAACTGCATCGGCTTTACGCCATCGGTATTATTTTCTTCTTGCGCTAATTCAATATCTACTTGTACTGCGCCGTCAACCACCACCGGATCTACTCGAACAACTTGCCCTGTTATTTGTCCGTTTACCGTACTTATTTGGGCTTTCATTTTGGCAGTAACTAAATGTGCTTGTAATTGCGGTACTTTAATTTCGGCAACTAATGGCGATAAACTGCCTATTAGCGCTAATTCAGTACCCGCACTAACACTTTGTCCTAAGTTCAACGATAAACGTTGAATTACGCCATTCATGCCGGCTTTTACCGAAAGTTGCTCGACCATGGTTTTTGTTACATCAAATTCGGTTTGTGCTTGGGCGATTAAATCATCTTGAATGGCAAGTGCTTCATTTTGCATAGCGGTAAGTTTACCAAGTTTTGATTTCTCTAAAACAACGCGTTTTTGTAATTGTTTTGCTTTAAGTTCGTTTTTCTTCGCGCTAATGCCTGACACTATGCCCGATTTTGCTAACGTGCGTTCAGCATCTACTTGCAGCATGGAAATTTCAGCTTCAGATTCAAGTTCAGATAAACTTGATTCGTTATTAAGCATTTCACGTTGTTGCTGCAAACTTATTTGTCGTTTATTAGTTTTGGCATTTTGTAATTTGGCTAATGTTTGTCGTAATTTAGCGGTAAGTTCTGGGTTTTTAAGGGTTAAAATTACTGTGTCAGCGTTTACCACAGCCCCTGCTTTCAGTTTTATATCATCGACAATGGCATTACTGGTCGCGGTTAATAAACGTTTATTAACTGATTGTAATGAACCATAACCTTCCACTTTAAGTGAAAACTCACCCGTTTCTACTTTAGCAATCGTTACGCTTTCACGCGCAACCGCCTCAGCATCATCGCTATAACCTAAGCGCCAGCCAGAAATGAGCATAAGTAGAGAAGCGCCTAGTAATGATTGATAGATTATTTTTGTTTTTATACTCATAATAATACTCTTAGTATTCTAAATTTAGACAAGCTAACTTGCTATTGTTGTTAACTTACTTTGGTTAATTAATTGTTCAAGATCTATAATTCGATCTGCTGACTTTATGGTTTCTTGACGATGAGCGATACTGATACGGGTTATCTTTCGTTCTTTTAAATGTTGATTTACTTGTTTTTCTGTTTTTGCATCTAAATGGCTGGTTGCTTCATCTAAAAATAATATTTTTGGTTGTGCATATAGCGCTCTCGCTAATAATAAACGCTGTTTTTGTCCGCCTGAAAGTGCGCTGCCTAAATCACCTGATTGAGAATGTAATCCCATTGGCATTGCTTGTATGTCTTGCCATATACAAGCAGCAGTTGCAGCTTCTTTTACGCGCTCTATATCTGGAGATGGTTCAAAAAAACTAATGTTTTCAATAAGAGAACCATTTAAGAGTTGATCGTTTTGCATAACAGTAGCGCAGACTGTGCGAAAATTTCGCATGCCTATGTTTTTTATAGGATTACCATCAAGTAAGTAATCACCTTGTTGAGCTTGAATGAGACCAGTCATTAATTTAAGTAATGTCGATTTACCTAAACCAGAACGGCCAATAATAACAACAGATTCACCTGCTTCAATATGAAAATTTAAACCTTGAAACAGCCAAGGGGTAGATGAACTATAACGAAAATGAATATTACGTACTTCAATTTCGCCTTTAATATTTTCTTTTTGCAATGTCATACATCCTTGTTGATGTTCTTGTTTTTGCAAAACAATATCTGACATTCGTCTCAGATAAGTCGATGCTAAACGAAAACGAAATAACTGATCAACTAAAGAGTGAGTACTGCTAGCAAATTGTTGACGATAAGCAAGAAAAGCGATAAACATCCCAATCGTAAATTTTTCATCAATAATTAAGGTTGCGCCAATGAATACAATAAATAAATATTCTAATTTACTGACTAAGTCTTGTGAAATTTCAGCAATAATCGCTATTTTTTCACGCTTAATATTTTCGTTGGTGGAATCTGCAAATAAATTTAACCAAGAGGATAAACGGACGCTTTCTTTTACATAGCATTTTATTGGTACAATCGCACGGATTGTTTCTAAAAAGTGGCTGTTCTCTTTGGCTTGTTTTGACAAGACTTGTTCTAAATATTTATTTTCTTTATTGGTTAGGCTGAAACGGATCAAAAATGTAGCCACTAAAAAAGCTAAAGACACAATCGCTAAGGAAGTACTATAACTATACATAATGACTAAAGTGGTGATACCCAGCAAGCCTTCAACCACTGCTGAGATAAATCCGCGACTGATCATACGTTGTACTTCGTTGAATGCTTCAAAACGTGATTTTATATCGCCAACATGACGGCTCTCAAAAAAAGAAATGGGTAAATGTAATAAGTGCCGTTGAATATTTGCTTTAACTTGAAAACCTAAATTTTTATCTAAATATAAAATCGCAGCAGAACGAAGAAAATTACTAGCGGTGGTTAATAATGTGATACCAATAAAGCCAGCTAAAAACCATACAAGTAAACTTTGATCAGATAAAGGAATACCTTGATCGATAACTAAGCGAATATAGTAGGGAGCAACAAGAAATAATCCTTGTAATAATAACGCAATAACAAAGATTTTAAATAACGATAATACCAGCCCATCAACTTTACCAATAAAGGCACTTAACGGCATTTTTATACGTTCATCTTTCATCTCAAAACTATTGGTAGGACTCAGTTCTATAACTATGCCTGTAAAAGCTTCTGATACTTCTTGCCAATTTAACTTTACTTTACCTTTGGCGGGGTCATGAATAATAATGCCGTTACGGTTAGTCGATTGTAAAGTAACAAAGTGATTGAAATTCCAATGTAAAATAGCGGGTGTTTTTACTTTTGCCAGTTGTCCCAATTCTAATTTTAAAACTCGACCTGATAAGCCAATATCATCAGCCACCGTGAGCATTTGTTTTACCGTGATCCCTTGAATGCCAACAGGATATTTTTGCCGCATTGCTAACATGTTTATTTTGTAACCATGATAATAAGCGATCATAGCAATGCAGGTAATGCCACACTCAGCCATTTCACTTTGATGAAATATCGGCAGTTTTGTAGGTTTAAAATCAATAAAGTCAGAGAGTTGCATATTGTTCTACTTTAGTAGTTGAATGAGCGTTTGGGGTTGTTTTTGTAATAATAATCTAGGATGACTTTGTGGCGATAATAATGCTAAATACTGATCGCTAGCGAATTTAATGGAAAGCTTAATGCCTTTATTAGCTATATATTCACCAAATATCATTGATACTTTACCGTTAACAATTTTCTGGTTAAATTGTATTTTAACCAAGTCGCCGACATTAATTGTTTTTTTAGGTTTTTCTGTTAACCAAAAAGTAAAATCATTCGTTAAGTTATTTTTAAGTAAGTAACTTATAGGGTGGTAAGCAGGAATAATGGTGGAGTTGATTTGCGAATAAAAATAGATTCCAGCATTAGGTGCGGTTAAATATTCTTTTTTATTCTTTTCTTTAAGCGTATTAATTATGCTGATGTTTGCCAAAGGTTGGCTTTTACTAACTTCGGTTCCATTTTTAACGAGTTGCTGATTAATCACTACAGTATCAGCAAGTACTAAAGGTTGATAGTTTTCAGCGCTTGTTTTAAGTGAATAACTTTGTTTTGTCGTTACTGTAATAAATTGTGCGGCAATTATTGTGGTTAATATTATGACCATTAATATAATAATAGCTTTATTAATAATGCTAGGTTGTTTGATCACTGAGTGACCAAACTCCAGGGTTTTGTATTGTTGTCTAAGAGCCTCTTTACGAAACATACTAATAACGGACATAGTGCTAGCCTACTTTTTTTATTTGAATATCGCCGACTGTTGAATTGTTATTCATATAACTAAGAGGGCAACCCATTTGCCAACTATCTAAAGTGGTAAAACCTTTAATCCAAGTTGAAAAATTTTGGTTATTAACTGTCAGTGTGCCATCAGGATTGATTTTTCCAATGTTATTGCGCTCATCACTTAAGGCAACAGTGCATTTATTTAAGTTACCATCAGCACGAATAGCGAGAGAATTTGGTTTAGAGGCGTAGCAAATATAATCACCTTTTTTTTCTAAATCAACAGTCGTACCTTCATATCGTTTTTTTAATTTTTCAATAAATTGTTTAGCTGTTTCCTTTGAATTTAAAGAGCTAATTACTTCTTGATCGCCACCTAAGTTATTAATAGAATGAAAAAATAGTACAAATCGCATATCTTTACCTAAAATACTATTTTCATAACGATCTAAAAATTTTAATATAGTTTCATGATTTAAATCTGAGATGTGAATTCGTAATCGAATACTAAAATCTAATTTTGATCGTGATGCTTGAATTAGATTATCCCAAATTTGTTCAAAACTTCCTTTGCCATTGCGCATAACTCTTGTTTTGTCATGCCCTTCTTGATCACCATCGATGGAAATTTGAAAAGTATTTTGTTGTAAATCAACTAATTTTTTAAGCGTTTTTAAATCTAGTAAATAACCATTTGTAGTTAAATCACCTGAAACTTTACAATTGTGCTTTCGTCCCTCGCTTTGAGCAAATTCTGCTATATCGAATAATGTTCTTTTTGCTAAAAGAGGTTCGCCACCAAACCAAGAAAGGTTTAATTTGTTTAAATTTTTTATTTTATTTTTTATAAATTCTTTACTTGCAGAAACGACCCATTGAGGCATCTTCCCAATTTCAAAATCTTCATAGCAATATACACAGCGAAAATTACATTGTTCAGTTGGGTATAATATTAATTGAAATGATTTAGGATTAAGTCCTCGAATAAATGAGTTCTTATCAAAACTTTTTATTTTATCGGCTTCAGTCATAGCGCTCTCAGAGTATTAATTTTTAGGATAACTTAACAGACTCTACTCTCTGTTAAGTTATTATCTAGAGTATAAATATTTGTTAAACTTTAACTACAATATCGCAGTCACAATTGTTTCCTATCATATCTTCTTCTTCTCCTGAAGATACTCCACCAGCAATAGCTTTTATTAAGTCATCACTTAACTCAAGTTCACCATCATTATTTAATTTAATGGCATCGTTTTGAATGTTTTCAAATATATCTGACATCATATTTCTCTTTTCTTATGAATAAATGGGCTAACTATGTACAATAAGTTAACTTTTCTTATTTATTTTTATACTTTTACAACAATTTTACAGTTACAGTTGTCTAAATATTCGGCTTCTTCGCCATCTGGGTTAACCCCGCCAGCAACTGCATTTGCTAGCTCCCCACTTAATACCACTTCACCTTCATCGTTTAATTTTATTTCTTCACTTTTAATATTTTCAAATTTATCGGTCATATTAAATTTCCTTTAATTAATTTTAATTTGTTTTTATCCAGATATTTGGATGGCTTAATTATGTTTAAATTAAGTAAAATTAAAACTGGTAAATCTAACAGGTAGTCGATGTTCATTAAGATCCATTAGCTATCAGCTGTTTTGAATAACTTTCGTCATCATCTAATTGACATAACATTGCATCAGGGTTTATCAAACCGCCAACCATTTCATCTAATAACTCTAAACTGGTAATTTCTATAAAACCTTCGTTAGTTCTTGTTGCGCTTACAGTAGGCTGATTATTTATTATTGAACTTTTCATTTAATTGATCCTTTGATTGCATTTTATAGATGTCTTTTTTGTTACTACCCTCTACAAGTAATGAAATTAAAGTAAGCTAAGAATAAAACAATAATATAGTCATGATTTAGCTGTAACCAAAATGTAACTGTCTTATTTTTCAAAGGGTTAAATTAATAAATAGTAATTGAAAAATGATTTTGCTAAGATGGAATTAGTCTAAAAGTGTTAATGAAATGTTTGTTAAGGAATGGCTTTGATCGTTGTAGGTGAATTTTACTTAGATGCAGAAGAAATGAGTGTAAGTAAAGATGGAGAAGTTATTGTATTAGAGCCTAAAGTATTAGAAGTGCTATTGTATTTTATCAATAATAACGAACATTATATTTCTATGCAGGAGTTGCATGAAAATTTATGGCAAGGAAGAATTGTATCTGATGCCGCGGTGCGGCGTATTATTAGTAAGTTACGTATCTTGTTTGGCGATGATCATAAAAATCCCAATTATATAAAATCGTTACCTAAAAAAGGTTATAAATTAATTTGTAAAGTTGAAACCCAGTCAAATGCTAGTAAAAATACCCTAGCCGATAACATTGCAAACCAACCGCACGCCACTCATCCAAATCATCAAAAATCAAAAGAAAATATATTTACTAAAAATAGAAAGGCATTTGTAATTATATTATCGTCAATAATGATACTTATAGCCGCTGTGATTTATTATCAAAGCGTTAATGTGAAATCTGACAAACTGTTGATTGAAAAAATAAAATCTTTACCAGGAAATAAGCTTGCGATAGCTCTGTCGTTAGATAACCAATATATGGCTTTTTCTGGTGAGATTGATGAATATACTGGTAATCAAATTTATTTAAGAAAATCTGATAAGCAAGAGTTCGTGCCTATAACGAAAGAAACTCATTTACCTGTTGGCTTGGTGTTTTCTTCTGATAATCGTTTTCTTTTTTATGCAGATTTAAAAGAAGGGCAGTCAAGTATTAAACGGATAAACCTTGCAAATAAAGATTATGAAACTTCAACAATAGTGGATCATTTTTATCTTATTGCTGATGTTTTTATTTCAAATGATAAAAATATAATTTATTTTTCAGGTCAAAAGTCATCAGAATCACCAGGGTTTATTTATCAATATAATTTTAAAACACAACAAATAATTCAATTTACTTCAAGCAGTGAACCAAGCTCTTTAGATGTTTCTGGTGAAATATCGCCAAACGGTGAGAATATGTTGGTTTTACAAAGAGAAAAATTTAGCAAGAAGAATCGCTTTCGAATCATTAATATGAAAACTAATAATGTTGAGTTTAGGTATCAGCAGGAGGTTGGTATATATGACGTGAAATGGTTAGATAATGAACATGTTCTGTTGGTTGATGATCATAATCTTGTTAAATTTAATTATAAAAAGAACAGAAAAACACTCATTGTTGATAAAAACCCTTATTTGGAATATTTTTCTATTATAAATAAAAAGCAGTTTTTGTCGATACAAAGCCAAGCAATACCGAAACTGTTTTTAGAAAAAAAATTACCTTTTAATTCTTGGTCAACCAATCAAGTATTCAATATAAATAATAATATTTATGATTTGAATTATTTTACGAATAAACCCTATAAATTAGCAGTGGTTGATAAAAAGGCTAATACTATTTTAGCCAAATTAAATGTTATGGATAATGTTATAACTCCACTCATAACCACTAAATACCCTATTAATATAATTTCAACTAAAGGAAGTAAAATATTAGTTAATATTAATAGTCAAGTTGCGGTATTCGATATTTTAACTAACAACTTAGAATATTTAACATCGGGTGATGATTTTGTGGGAGATGCAACTTTTTCACACAATGGAAAAAGTGTTTTATTTTCTGTGCGAAATTACCAAGGTTGGGAAATAAAGCGTTATGACATGAAAGAGAAAATATATTCATTATTATTGAAAAATTTCCGTTATATTCGTCCTTATTTTAATGACTTTATTATGGCGGATGATAAAGGTGACATGTACTTTTTTAATAATAAAACTAAAAAAAGCATAAAACTAGATTACCAATTGTCTGATGAACCTGATACCTGTTGGTACGTCGCTGAACCTTTTGTATATTGGAGTTCACACGATTTAGTTAAAGTAACTTTTCATCAATTGAATTTATCAGAAGTTACTCACCCAATGATTGAAACTAAGACCTTTGATTACAATAAGGTACGTGCTGATTTTTCAATTAATTCTGATGGTAGTTCGTTAATCTATTCGCAAAGAACAAGAGCCACTGACGAAATTGTACAGGTGTCAATTGTAAAATAGCTGTGATTTTTTTATAACTTAAACTGCATAATCGATAAATCATTAATTAATTATCTCTAAGTTATGGTGTTGGAGTTGGGATGTTTACATAATTGCTGTAGTTAACATAAACCAAGTTAACATTACATAAACCACTAATAAAAAATTTAATTAAGGTATTATTATGTCTCAAAAAATTATTAAAATAACATTTATTTGTTTAGCTATATTTTCTTACTCTGTATCAGCTAGTGTTCATAACAAATCATTTTTAACTGTAGATGATACAGGAACGACCACTGATGCAACTTGTTCTTGGTTTAATACATGTCCTAAGAAATAATATTTTATGAAAAACCTTGAATTAATAATGCAAAAGATAGAACAAATAAGCTCTAAAAATGAGTTAGAGAACTTTTTTTTAGAAATTGAGCATTTATTTAATTATTCATGGGCTGGCCTTGTGATATTTGAACCCTACACAAGCCAGCGTTATAAAGCTGTATTTATAGGTGATATTCCCAAAAAGGTGTGTGACTTTATTGAGGCGGATGAGGTTATTAAGCAATATTGTTTAACCGAAGGAAAGCCTACCAACTATCAAAATATTTTAGCTGCTGCGAATGGTTTTGAAAAGTTTGAACAAAAGGCTATTTTTCCACAAGAACAGCATCAATTAATTGTTCCTATAAAAGGTTTAGCGAGTGAGCTTTCTTGTTTAGTTTTTAGTATGCCTAAAGCCAGTGTTACGCACTCTTTGTTAGAAAAATTAGGCTGGTATTGGTTGTTATTATCTAGTTTTATTTATGCAAAATATAAAAATTTAATCACTAAAAATCAGTCTAATATAACAGCAAGGGAATTAGAGTGTATAAAGTGGGCAGCTGATGGTAAGACATCATGGGAAATTAGCCGAATATTATCGATTAGTCAACGTACTGTCGATTTTCATTTAGCTAATTGTATTAGCAAAACCAATAGCTCTAATCGTCAGCAAGCTATTGTAAAATATGTGTTAAATGGTCATCTTTAAATCTGCCTATTTAATTGATGATAAAATATAATTTTTAGGCAAACAATCAAGTTTAATCTCTATTATTACTTTTTCAGCATTCAGCATTCAGCATTCAGCTTGTTAAGTGGTTGTATATCCAAATATGATCAAAAAGATCGCCAGACATAGAATTCTGATCATTACGTCGGTGATAAAGGTGTAGTTTAGTGTTAAAAAGATCAAAGTTATTTACTAATTAAAAAATTATCCAATTAATGTGAAGCAGCCAAAATAGACTTAGCTGTAGCACAATCAAATGAAAACTCAAAAGAGATTGAAAAGCATCAGGGCCTTATTAAACGTAGTTGCAAGTAATTTTATTTATGGCAATGTTGATTTAACCTGAAGTGTATAAACTTACCTCTTTAATATCGCCACTTTTCCTTTTTCACCAGCGGCTAGAAAAATGCCATTGTCAGATGAAAGCGTATAAAAGCCTTGTTCATTTTTAGGCTGATTAACATTATTTAGCTCTTGCCACATTTTGCCATGATCGAAAGAAATATCGCTGCTAGTTTTGCCTGTTGCAATGCAGATATTTTGTTGGCAGCTCATGGCGGTTCTTAAACCGTGTGAACCGTTATCTACTCTTTGCCATTTATTTTGCTTTTGTTTAGGCGTAACCATATTGGTATAAGTTTTTTCACGCTGTTTATAATCACCACCAAGAACAAATATTTGTTGATTAGCGTTTAATGCTAAGCCATAGCCGCCTGAGGTTTCTGTTTTGTTATATAAAGGCAATACTTGTCTTTGCCAGCTCTCACCTTGATTTTTACTCACATAAACCGAGGCCGATAAACCACCAGTGGTGATCCACGCTTGATTCTCATTACCTACAATTAAAGTATTACCACTTGCGGCAAATGCACCTTCTTTAGATAGCATCGCAGGCAATTTACTTTTGGCTATTCTGCGCCATGTTTTACCGCCGTCAGTCGTTTTTTTTACCACATAATAACCATCGACGGGATCGCCAAGTAATAAACCCGTGTTGTTATTCCAAAAAGCGATAGAGTCGAAAAAACCTTGTTTATCTTTATTTTGATAAAGTAATTGCCAGTTGTCGCCACCATCAATAGTTTTATATAAAACTGATTGTTCGCCGTTGCCAACGCCCATAATAATTGCAGTGTTTCGATCAAATAAAGCGATGTCGCGGTAATCGGTGTTGAGTTTTATTGCAGAGGGAATGTTTGGCGATTTGTCTAACCACGTTTTACCGCCATTTTGACTAACAAAAACACTATTGTTAGTACCGCTTACCCACATTGAATCGCCAATAATAGCGCTGCCACGAAGAGAGCTTGGTTTAGGTAACTGAATGTTGTGCCATTGTGGAAGTTTGACCGACTGGGCTAAAACGAGTGTTGGAACAAATAGAAATAAAGTAACTAGCGTTTTTATTAAACATTTATTTAATAAGAGAGTATTTAATAAAAGACTATTTAAGAGGTTTTTATTAAATTGTGCGCTTATTACTTTAATATTTATCATATATTCTTTGTTTTTATTTTAAAAATTCATTAATTTTAAAAATAATTCCTTCACAGTCTAAGCCTAATTCGTGATGCATTTCTGGTTGAGTACCATGTTTAATGAATACGTCAGGTAAACCAATATTTAAGATGTTTAGGTTTTGATTTAATAATTTATTCGCGAGTAAATATTCATTTATCGCTGAGCCTGCACCACCGGCAATAACATTATCTTCAATGGTTACTAAAGTATTATGTGATTGTGTTAATTCAGTAATTAATGCTTGATCAAGTGGTTTTACAAAACGCATATCTACTAACGTTGCGTTTAATACTTGAGCTGCTTTTTCAGCTTCAGCTAAAAGTGTACCAAAACATAATAGGGCAATTTTTTTACCTTGTTGTTTCACTACCCCTTTGCCTAGCTCAATAGTTTCAACAGTTGTTGCTGAAATTTTAGGTAGTTCAGCACCAGTACCGTTGCCGCGAGGATAACGTACTGCCGCTGGTTGATTAAGTAATAAGCCTGTATTTAGCATTAATTGACATTCACGTTCATCACTTGGTGCCATAATAACCATGTTTGGAATACAGCGTAAAAAGCTTAAATCAAAGGTGCCTTGATGCGTTGAACCGTCTGCGCCAACAACCCCTGCGCGATCTATTGCAAATAAAACGGGTAAGTTTTGAATGGCAACATCATGAATAAGTTGGTCGTACCCCCGTTGTAAAAAGCTTGAATAAATTGCCACTACAGGTTTAAAGCCGCCAATGGCTAAACCAGCGGCAAAAGTAACCGCGTGCTGTTCAGCAATGGCAACATCAAAATATTGTTCAGGAAAACGCTGACTAAATTCAACCATACCAGAGCCTTCACGCATGGCTGGTGTAATAGCCATTAATTTTTTATTTATTATTGCTGTTTTACATAGCCAATCGCCAAATATCTGCGAATAGGTTGGTAAGCTTGGTGGTGATTTAGGTAAATTAGTTTGGGTATGATCAAATTTTGGTACGGCATGATATTTGATCGGATCATTCTCAGCTGCTTGGTAACCTTTCCCTTTAGTGGTTGCAATATGCAGTAGTTGTGGCCCTTTTAAATTACGCATATTACGAATAGTATTAACTAAGCCATTAACATCGTGACCATCAATTGGGCCAATATAATTAAAACCTAATTCTTCGAAAAAAGTGCTTGGTACAACCATACCCTTTAAATGCTCTTCCGCACGGCTTGCTAATTCACGAATAGGAGGAATACCTTTAAGTATGCGCTTACTACCTTCACGAAGTCCTGTATATATACTCCCAGATAATAACTTGGCTAAATGGTTATTGAGTGCACCAACATTTTCTGAAATAGACATTTCGTTATCATTTAATATAACTAACATGTCTTTACCAATATCTCCCGCATGATTCAATGCTTCAAAAGCCATACCTGCGGTCATGGCTCCGTCACCAATTACGGCAACCACTTTGCGATTTTTAGCTTCTTTTTCAGCGCTAACCGCTAAGCCTAAAGCGGCAGAAATTGAAGTGCTAGAATGGCCAACACTTAATACGTCATATTCACTTTCTTCACGCCAAGGAAACGGGTGCAAACCATTTTTTTTTCGAATAGTTTGCATTTGCTCGCGACGACCCGTTAAAATTTTGTGAGGGTAAGCTTGGTGTCCTACATCCCAAATAAGTTGATCAAAAGGGGTTTGGTAAACGTAATGCAAAGCAACCGTTAATTCAATAGTGCCTAAACCTGAAGCAAAATGCCCGCTGCTCTTACTAACAGAATTTAATAAATATTGACGCAGTTCTTGGCTGACCTGCGGTAATTGATTTTGTGATAATTCCCGTAAATTCTTAGGAAGATCAATTTTTGATAGTAATGGGTAATCAACGAGGTTTATGGTCATATTTTGTTTCGGTTTAAATTTGGTTTAATTATTATTGTTTGGCTTTCAACAAAAGATTAACAAGTGTAGCATTAATTATTGCGATGGATAATAAATGTGGCAAAATCAGCTAAAGTTTGGCTATTGTAAGGTAAATTGGTTAAAGCTTGTAGTGATTGTTGATATAACTGATCTGCTTTTTGTTGTGCACCTTGTAAACCTAATAGTGCAGGGTAAGTGCTTTTGTTGGCAGCAAGATCAGAGCCTTTTGGTTTTCCTAGCACCTGTTCGCTTGATGTGATGTCAATAATATCGTCTCTTACTTGATAGGCTAAGCCAATACACTGAGCATAGGTTGTTAGGTTTTGAATATCTTCGTCGCTAACTTTTTCACTACATTGGGCAACCATTAATACACAAGCTTGTAAAAGCGCTCCTGTTTTATATTGATGAAGTGTCTCTAATTCACCTAATGATATTTGTTTATTCGTGGCGCTTAAGTCTAATGCTTGTCCGCCACACATACCTTGAAATCCACTTGCCTTACTCAGTTGTTGAATAAGTTTAATACGAATAGAATCGCTTAAATTAATTAAAGGATGTGTTGCTAATATATCAAACGCTAATGTTTGTAAGCTATCACCCGCTAAAATAGCCGTCGCTTCATCAAACTCAATATGACATGTTGGTTTACCGCGGCGTAAATCATCATTATCCATTGCGGGTAAATCATCATGTAATAACGAATAAGCATGAATACATTCTATAGCACCAGCAATCGCATCAATGTTTTTTAGATCAACATTGAGCACTTCAGCGGTTATATAAGCTAGATAGGGGCGCATACGTTTACCGCCAATAAGTAATCCATACTCCATTGCGGCGAGAAGTTTTTTATCGTAGATAGTATTTTGTTTGACTAAAACCGTTAACTTTTCTGCTAAAAATTTATTTATACGCTGTTGATATTTATCGATGTTTTCAAGCTGACTCACTAAATATTACTCCGCAAACGGTTGATCACTTACATCAAAATCTGTCAGCTGTTGTTGTCCATTTTTATTAATCAGAATTTTAACTTTTTGCTCTGCCTGCTGAAGTTTTTCTTGGCTTATTTTACTTAACGATAAACCGCGTTCAAATAAAGCCATAGACTCTTCTAAACTCGATTCACCTTGTTCAAGGTTTTGAACAATATTTTCTAATTCGGTTAATGATTGTTCAAATGAAAGAGAGGTTTTTTTATTTGCAGTTGCTTTAGCTGACATATCTAAATAGACCTGTAATTATTAATGCGGCAAAGTTACCTTAGCAAAGACTTAGCGTCAATAATAGAAGACGATCTAGGTTAATTTAAATCAATATTTTTATACATTTCAATTCAATACTATACTGAAATTGTCGATATAAAGGTTAAAATGTCGCATCAAAGGATTTGATCGGTTATTATCGAAATATACCCTTTAAATAAACGTAATTTTCAAAACATATTAATAAGTTGGGAGGCTTTTGTGGATTTAGCAACGGTAGTTGGAGTAGTCGGTGCAATCGGCTTACTCGTGATGGCAATGTTGTTGTCTGGTGATATTATGATGTTTGTTGATACGCAATCAGTATTAATTGTATTTGGTGGCTCAATCTTCATCGTATTATCAAATTACAATATGAGTCAGTTTTTTGGTATTGGTAAAATTATTGGCAAAGCCTTTATGTTTAAACTGGAAAATCCAGAAGACTTGATTGTAAAATCAGTTGAAATGGCAGATGCTGCACGCAAAGGTGGTTTTTTAGCGTTAGAAGAAGCTGAAATAACCAATGCATTTATGCAAAAAGGTGTCGACATGCTGGTTGATGGGCATGATGCTGATGTAGTACGTGGAACATTACAAAAAGATATTACCCTAACTACTGAACGCCACGAAACAGGTTCTGATATGATGATGGCGCTTGCTGACGTTGCCCCTGCAATGGGGATGATCGGTACACTTATTGGTTTGGTGGCGATGCTTTCAAACATGGATGATCCTAAGTCGATTGGTCCTGCTATGGCTGTAGCGTTATTAACGACTTTATATGGTGCCTTTTTAGCAAATGTTATCGCGATCCCCATTGCCGCGAAATTAAGATTAAGAATGGCGGAAGAGCAGATGAACCAGCAACTTATATTAGATGCGGTACTCGGTATACAAGATGGTCAAAATCCACGTGTTATTGAAGGATTATTGAAAAATTATCTTGCTGAAGGTAAACGTGCGGTTAGTACTACCGATGAAGAATAACGGGATATAATTATGGCTGATGAAGCTAAATGTAAATGTCCACCTCCAGGGTTGCCAGCATGGATGGGAACATTCGCGGACTTAATGTCGTTATTAATGTGTTTTTTCGTTCTACTGCTTTCCTTTTCAGAAATGGATGTTTTGAAGTTTAAACAAATAGCAGGTTCGATGAAATTTGCTTTTGGTGTGCAAAACAAAATTGAAGTAAAGGATATACCCAAAGGTACAAGTATTATTGCGCAAGAATTTCGACCAGGTAAGCCTGAACCAACCCCCATTGATGTGATTCAGCAACAAACCATGGAGATGACTGAACAAATGTTGGAATTTCAAGCGGGCGATGAAACTTCAGCGGGTGGGAGACAAGAGCAACGTGGCGAAGAACGTGGTGGACAATCTCAAAGTACTGATGATAGCCAAGCACAATCGTTAGAACAAGCTCAAGAAGCCGTAGAGCAAGCACAACAAGAACAAAATAATGAGTTGTTGAAAAAAATAGCACAACAGCTTGATCAACAAATTCAAGATGGTGCGATAGAACTAGAATCATTAGGTCAACAGATCATTATTCGTATTCGTGAAAATGGATCATTTCCTTCAGGATCAGCATTTTTACAGCCTAAATTTAAACCTATAATTAAAGATATTGGTAAACTGTTAAACGATATTCCGGGTGAAATTATGATTTCAGGTAATACTGATAATCGTGAAATACACACTGAATTATATAATTCCAATTGGCAATTATCCGCTGAACGAGCGGTAGCGATTGCGCAAGAGTTAATTAAAGTAACAGGTTTTGATTCTTCTCGATTATTAGTGGTAGGCCATGCCGATACTCGACCATTAGTTCCTAACACTAATGCCTTAAATCGCCGTCGAAATCGTCGTGTGGAAATTGCAATTAACCAAGGTAAAGCAAAAGAATCTGAACCCGTTTCAGTGATTAAATAACAGGGTTGATCAACAGACCCTAATGGTTTAATTGAATTTTTAGTTATAAAAAAAGGTGAGCACTTAGCTCACCTTTTTATTTCAGGATTGGATACCAAGCTTATTTAAATATTTCATTTAAATAAGCGGCAAGTCTAACACCACCCATTTCTAATTGTTGTTTTACAAGAGGTAAAGTTTGGTATTGATAATCCCAAGACAATTTATCAGTTTTTGGATATAAACCACTACGTAATTGTGTACTTTCTGCAACCCATACAGTGGGTTCTATATTCTGCCAAGATTTAGCTTGTTGGTCTGTTATTTTGCGTTTAAGTAACATTGTCCATTCAGTATAAGATAATTTTTGTCTGTCAATTAGTCCTGAATCCCAAATGCTGTGTAAGTTAGAATCTTTCCAAAAAAATGACAGTTTAATCTTGTTTCCACCTTTATCTATATCAGTACCTGAATGAAAGGGTTGATGCAAATCACCAACAATATGAGTAATAAATTTTAGTGCTAATTGTTTTTCTGCCAGTGTAGATTTCGGGTTTTTTAACTGTTTAGTATATGTATTGAGTGCGGTAATTGCATCGCCCTCTGGCGGCGATCCAACGTCAGCATATTTTTTACCTACGTGAACATTAACGTAGTGCCAAGGGTTTGCGGTTTTCTGCCAAAATTCACTAGGATCAGAGCGCATTTCATCAGGATAAGTAGATGCTTCCGCTAAATCTTCATTTTTAAGGATATCGTTAATTGCTGCCAGTGCTTTTGGTGTTAAATACAATTGGGCTAAAGCACCGGTAACTCGATGCCCAGTTTTTCCCCAACTCAATGTTTGGAAGCTTGTGAGTGTAGTTAGTGCGGCGAAGGCTATTATTTTAATTTTCATTACTATTTCTTCTTAAGTCAATTGGTGTATGTTTAGTTCTTATCATTGTGGATAGTTTTATCAAATAGGCGGCTGATTATTATACATCTTTAAATAAAATGGAAATTTCACATTGATTCTACTGAAACTCTGTAATTAAGTACAACCTATACTTATGGCGTTTAAATGTGAATTTCAATTGAAGCCCGCATATTCAGGTGAAGTGGGTATATAATCAATTAAACTTTCGTATTATATAGGCTATGTTGTACACAACTGTTGCTATATAAAATTTATTGTAGGTTGTCACGAGTGAAACGAGGCACAACAAAGCATAATAAGCTTAATTTGTCGCGGCAGGACAATATGCTCCAGCATTGTCTATAAATTACATCCTTGTAACGTAAGCAGAGACCTACAAAGTGATTTAAAATCAAACAATTATACATTTAGCAACAACTAAAGGAACATAGCCATTATATAATGTTTTTATTAAAACCATTACATAAAAGCAATAATAAGTTATTATAACCTGACACTATAGTCAGGTTTTTATACAGAGGTTTACGCAAATATTTGCGTTATTTTTATCATGGTCAATTCATTTTTTAACGCATTCTTTTTTATGTTTATCGGTCAGTCACTCGTTTTTATTTCAATAACCTTTACTAATGGTAAATTTTTACCGTCTTTGCTTGGAGGCGTTTATGATTCAATTCCAAATGTTTGGGCTCGAATTGGTATTTGTCTAATAACGACATATGCATTAGCAAATTATTGTATTCCTAAAGGTTATTCTGTATCTAATGCGGGTATTGGTGGTGCTGCATTTATAATCGCTTCTTGTTTATTAATGGTGATCACCGCATTGTTAACAGAAAATATTAAATTTAATAGTCATATTTTCTTTGGCACTATTATTATGTCAGCTGGGGCTGCTTATGTAGTTTATGGCTTAACTTTTGGACAATCATAATATTGTCGAATGACAGTGATTACTAAAAATGATGATTTAGTATATAATTCGCGCCAATTTATTTTTCAAGTTTAATTGAGTGTCATTGTCGATGAAATTTATCGTAAAACTTCAAGCTGAAATCGCTATAAAATCTCGTCCAGTGCGTAAGCGTTTTACCAAAATACTAGAATCTAACGTTAAAAACGTTTTACGCCGCGTGGATGAACAAGTTACTACGCGTGCCCATTGGGATCATTTAGAAGTTAATTGTAAAAATGACGATCCAAAAAATCGTTTAGCCTTAATTGACACACTCAAATGTATCCCCGGTGTGGCGCAGTTTATTGAAGTGCAGCAAATGCCGTTTACCGATCTACACGATATTTTTGAAAAAACGTTAGCGATCCATGCTCAATCTATTGAAAATAAAACTTTTTGCGTACGGGTAAAACGCCATGGTGATCACGATTTTAATTCACTTAAAGTCGAACAATATGTTGGCGGCGGTTTAAATCAACACGTTGAAAGTGCCAAAGTAAAATTAGGGAAACCTGATATTACTGTACGTTTAGAAATTAAACATGATCAATTATTTATAGTTACAGAGCTTCATAAAGGTTTAGGCGGTTTTCCTATTGCCACCCAAGAAGATGTGTTATCGCTGATGTCAGGCGGCTTTGACTCGGGTGTTGCTAGCTATCAAATGATCCGTAAAGGCTCACGCACGCATTTTTGTTTCTTTAATTTAGGTGGCTCAGCCCATGAGGTTGGCGTAAAGCAAGTAAGCTATTATTTGTGGAATAAATATGGCGCTTCACATCGTATTAAGTTTTTCGCGGTTGATTTTGAGCCCGTAGTGGCTGAAATTTTAGAAAACGTTGAAAACGGCCAAATGGGCGTTATTTTGAAACGTATGATGATGCGTGCTGCGGCGAATATCGCTGAAAAATTTGGCATTCAATCGTTGGTTACCGGTGAAGCATTAGGGCAAGTGTCTAGTCAAACATTGACCAATTTAAACGTGATTGATCGTGTTACCGAAACGCTTATTTTACGTCCGTTAGTGGCTTACGATAAACAAGACATTATTGATATTGCTCGTCATATTGGTACGGAAGATTTTGCCAAAACTATTCCTGAATATTGCGGCGTTATTTCGAAAAAACCAACGGTTAAAGCGGTTTTATCAAAAATTGAAGCGGAAGAACAAAATTTTGATTTTTCAATTTTAGATAAGGTGATTGAAGAAACACGTATTTTTGATATTCGTGATATTGGTAAAGAAACTGATGCCGAAGTAAATGCAGTTGATTTAGTTGAAGAAATATCAGAAGACTCGGTGATTATTGATATTCGTAGCCCAGATGAAGAAGAAGATAAACCACTCGTTATTGCGGGTGTTGAAGTACAGCATATACCGTTTTATAAACTGGCCACGCAATTTGGTGATTTACCCCAAGATAAAGAATACTTATTGTATTGTGATCGCGGTGTGATGAGTAAATTACAGGCGCTTTATTTACTGGATAATGGCTTTAAAAACGTAAAAGTTTATCGTCCTTAGTCATTTTTAATATTCACAATATTCGTTAACACGTGATTGTGTATATGATTTTATGAAGTGAAAATACACTCTTTTTTATTGCCAAACCAGCCACCTATAAAACCTCGTATTAAAATTAGATAAGTAACGCAGTTTTTACTGCGCTGCTTGTCTCATATCCACTGATGAAATATCTACTGATGAAGTACCTACTAATTAAATTTCTGTGCTATTCATTATAGGATCTCGCACGCGTTAATTTACGTTAACCTTTTTACCCTCTAGCCAAGTGGCAAAAACTTTGGTTTTCCAAATATCTTTTTTATCAATCGTAAAAATATCTTGGTTAACTAAAATAAAATCCGCTTTTTTACCTGGCTCAAGCGAGCCGATTATTTTTTCTTGATGGCCAGCATAGGCGGCATCTAAGGTAAAACTTCTAAAGGCTTGCGTAAGTGTCATCTCTTCTTCAGGAAACCAACCACCTAACGGTAAATTAACTTTATCTTGGCGCGTAACCGATGCGTGTAAACCATAAAAGGGGTTCGGCGATTCAATGGGAAAATCTGAGCCACCGGCAATAATTGCACCGCTTGCGAGCAGTTTATGCCAAGCATAAGCGCCCAAAATACGCTGCTCGCCTAAGCGGTCTTGCGCCATGTTTTTATCACTGGTGGCGTGCGTTGCTTGCATTGAAGCGATGACACCTAATTTAGCAAAGCGAGGAATATCTTCAAGGCGCAGCACTTGCGCATGTTCAATACGGTGACGCATTGCTTTGCTATGCGTTTTGTTCATGTATTTTTCATAAAGATCCAAAATGATCTTATTGGCATTATCGCCAATGGCGTGGGTGTTTACTTGAAAACCAGCTTTCATCACCGTATGGATAAATTTATCAAGTTGTTGTCGGCTGTAAAGTAATAAACCTTTGTTCCCATGTTGATCTGAATAATCGTTAATTAAGGCTGCACCTCTACTACCAAGAGCACCATCAGCTACTATTTTTACGCTGTTAATTTGTAATTTATTATCTTTTGAAAAAAAGAAGCCTTGCGCTAATAACTCATCAACTTTTTGATCATTAATGTCGACCATCGCGTTTATGCGGATCGGCATAGCGTTTTGCTGCGTTAACGTTTTATACGCATTAATATTGGCGCTACCAATACCAGCATCATGAACAGAGGTTAAACCAACGCTTGCAAGTGCCTTCATTGCTTTTACTAAGGCAAACTTGATTTGTTGCTGAGACAATGGCGGTATTTTATCTGTGATCAAATTCATCGCATTATCAACAAATACCCCAGTAGGGTAACCATTTTTATCTTTTATTATTTGTCCGCCCGCAGGAGTGAGTGTTTGCTTATTAACACCCGCTAATGCCATTGCTTTTGCATTAGCCCAACCAGCATGACCATCAATGCGATTAAACCAAATAGGCGTGTTTTTAAAATATTCATCTAAGCTTGTGGCGTGAGGAAATTGTTTATTTTGCCAGAGTACTTGATTCCAACCGCGTCCTAACAGCCAATGAGTGTTATTATTTTTAGTTTGCTGATTACTTTTTGAAAACTCAATGGCGCGATTTACCGCTGCTTGTTCACTGGTAACACCGGTTAAATCCACTTGTAACAAACTTAACCCGTACGATAAAACATGGCCATGGGCGTCAATAAGCCCTGGCAGCATAGTTTTACCCTTGCCATTTATTTTTATTATGGTGTCGTTATTTATTGGTAATTTATCGTCAGCTAAAAATACTTTATCAATTTTGTCTTCGGTAAATTGAATTGCTTTAAAACGTTGTAGCTCACCTGTTTTAAGTAAAGTGTAACCCTTAACATTATAATAAAGTGTTGTTTTTTCTGGGGTAGTTTTTTTATCTGTTGAGGTATTAGATACTGAATTATTCGTTGGGTTAGCAATTACCGAAAAAGTGCATAAAAGATTTAAAAGTAAAAAAATAAATGTTTTCATAAGTATTCTTTTTATAGGACTGCCTTGATAAGCAGTATTTAAATTTAACAATAGCCTACACGGCAGTTACTTAAATGTTAAGTGCTTTTATTTGTTGTAGTAATTTGCTATTCGCAGGCGTCGCTATTTGATGTTTTATACCTAAGCGGTGAATATATCCATTAATATGATCTATTTCTGTTGTTCGCTTTGCGAGTATATCTGCGCGCATTGATGAACAATTGTTCGCAGTGGCTAAAGCAACTTGGTTAACCGTATTCAATAACGTTTGCGCAGCTAAAGGTTGTTTTTCAGCCTGTGCAACTAAAACTAACTCTGCAATGATTTGTATTTTTAAAGTGGTGAACTGCTCACGATTAATTTCGCCATTATTCACATTATTAAGCGCGGTTAACGGATTAATTACGCAATTTACTGCCAGTTTTTGCCATTGTTTTTCTGCTATGTTTTGATGCCAGTAGGTATTCGGTAACGCTTGGTTAAAGAGGGTAGTGAGTGACTGAATTTGAGTTTGAGCGAGCTGTCCGTTTAATATGCCAAGGTCGCTTTCTCCAAGTCCGGTATGAATAATGTGTTTTGAATTGGGTCGTGCGCAGCCATGTGTTGTTAAAAGTGTTAAAAAGTGATGTTTCACTCGCAAATCGTCAGCAATATCAAGCAAGGTGCCCATGCCATTGTGGGCTAGAATAATAAGTGTTTTTTTCGCTAATAAATGACCGATCTGTGCAAGTACCACTTTGACTTGATAAGATTTGACACAGAGCAATAAAACACCAGCATTACGAATATCTATCTCTTTGGCGATTACATAATGCCCTTGTTGGCTATAGCCGAGAATATTAGTGAAACTATATATTTTTGAGGTGCTTTGATTTAAGGTGCCTTGCTCTGAAGTATCTTGGTTTGAGCTGCCTTGCTTTGAAGGGAGTAGTGTAACGGTTAAGTTTGGTTGGTTTAATTGTTGAAAATGATGGTGCCACAATAACCCCATTGCCCCCTGACCAACAATTACAATGTTCATAACCCACACTTAACGCTTAAATTAATAATTTGAATTGAGATCATAAGCTTGTTGCTAGCGATAAGGCAAAGCTTTTGTTAATATTCATTTAAATTTTTATTGTAAAGAAAAGGCGAGCAGATGCCATCATTAGATATTGTTTCGGAAACTAATTTAGATGAAGTACGTAATGCTACAGAAAATGCAACACGTGAATTAGCAACGCGATTTGATTTTCGTGGTGTTACAGCAAGTTATGAATGGAAATCACCCGCGATCACGGTAAAAGCTGAGTTGGATTTTCAAGTAAATCAAATGCTTGATATGCTACGGAGTCAATTAACTAAACGTAATATCGATGCTAAAGCGATGACTTTAGGTAATACTAATCATACGGGTAAAACTTTTAGCCAACAGGTTACTTTTCAAGAGGGCATTGAACAAGCGGTTGCTAAAAAATTAGTAAAATTAATCAAAGACAGTAAATTAAAAGTACAAGCGGCGATACAAGGCGACAAAGTACGTATTACAGGTAAAAAACGTGATGATTTACAAGCGGTAATGCAATTGGTGCGTGGCGCTGAATTAGAACAGTCGTTTCAATTTAATAATTTTAAAGATTAAAGATTAAAGATTAAAGATTAGTTTTACTAGAATATAAAAGTGTAAGGGATGCAAAAGCAAAGTCAGCCTAACGGTAAGTCCAGCGGGGTTATTATGAGGATAATACAACTAAATTTAGTATAAGGAATGCACTTTATTACTTTAGTCCCGATTGTCATCCAGACGAAGATCAGGAACTCATTACTGTATCAACATGATCTTAATTAAAAGACATTCCTAGCAAACTAACACTTACTTTCCAGCGCAAGTAAGCGCTGCTTTACAGTATAAACATCATATAAATAGCTTTTTTGAGAATTAATTCTGCAATAAAGCTATTTTTTTTGCATTATTTTCAGTAGATTGTCTGAGCTGATTTTCAGATAAAAATAATAATTATTACAATTAACAATAGAAGTTGGGGTGTTTAAGTGGGTGTTTCTCGAGGCGGATTTAGTTCGCGACTTGGTTTTATAATGGCTGCGGCAGGCTCTGCAGTTGGTTTAGGTAATATATGGGGCTTTCCTACCCAAACGGCCAGTAATGGTGGTGCTGCCTTTGTTTTGATGTATTTAGTACTAGCATTCTGCTTGGCGTATCCTGCCTTTATGGCTGAATTACTGATTGGTCGCTACGGTCAAGCCAATGCAGTAACGTCATTGCAGAAAATGTCACATAATTTATGGCAGAAACGTTTTGCTTTCATTGTTGGCTTTGGCGGTATTATTGCAGCGGCTTTAATATTAAGTTTTTACGGTATTTTAGCGGGATGGATGATGGCGTTTGCGGTTGATCCTTTTATGCGTTTATTTGGCTTAAATGATATTGCGCACTGGTTTGTTACACAGTCTTTACTGCGTAATTTTATCTTTACCGCTTTATTTATGTTACTAACCATTTTTATTATTCGCCGTGGTGTGGAAAATGGTATTGAAAAGTGGTCAAAACGCTTAATGCCAATGTTAATTGTATTATTAACTGTATTAATCATTTATGTACTGACACTTGATGGCGCAAGTGATGGCTTAAAGGCGTATTTACAACCTGATTTGTCACGCGTTTTTGATGCTGATTTATTAATTAGCGCGTTAGGACAAGCGTTTTTCTCGTTGTCGCTTGGTACTAGTGTTATGGTGATTTACGGTTCGTACATCTCTAAAAAAGAAAACATAGTGAGTTTAGGTGCACAGGTAACCTTAATTGATGTATCTATCGCCTTTTTAGCAGGCTTGTTAATTATTCCTGCAATGTACGTAGCGCAAGCTCATGGCGTTACAATATTTGCAGAAGATGGCAGTTTAATTGACGGTTCTAATTTAGTATTTACCGTGTTACCGTCATTATTCGATGGTATGGGAATGATGGGGATGTTTGTAGGTTTAGCCTTTTTTATTTTAATGACGATTGCCGCGTTAACTTCTTCAATCTCTATGCTAGAAGGGCCCGTATCGTATGCGGTTGAACGCCATGATATTGAACGTACTAAAGCGACTACATTTATTGGACTAGGCATTTTAGTTTTCAGTTTTGTTATCGTTTATAACATCAGCTTTATGCTTGATTTAGTCGCAATGATCTCAACGCAATATGCTCAACCTATTATTTCAATGTTGTGTTGTGTATTTGTTGGCTGGATCTGGCAACGTAACTCAGTTTTAACAGAAATAAAGTTAGGCAATGATCAGGTTGAAAATAGTGTATTTTGGAAGATATGGCCTTGGTATGTGAAGTTTGTTTGTCCTGCCGCGATTGCCGCAGTGTTTATCCATTCGCTTTAATAAATATTATTTATTGCCAATAAAAACGGAGCCAGCAGGCTCCGTTTTTGATTTTATCGTTTGATATCTATTTTGCTTGGTTTATAGCATCTTTGCTTTAAAGCTTCGGCCAGTTAAGCTGCCAAGGTTGTGATAGTTCTATAATTGTATTTTGGCAATTAGTTTGTATAAATAATTCGCCATGATCAGGCGGACAAACATAATAATAAGTTTGCTCATTTAAACTGAAGCTTAATGCAAAAGCGTGTAAATAGCCGCGATCAGCCTCACTTCCAGAGTAACGATTGTCGCCAATAATTGGTGAGCCAATACTATTGAGGGCAACGCGAATTTGATGAGTTTTACCACTGTGCGGTTTAATAATAAATAAACGTTGTGATTTTGCGATACTGTAAGAAAAAAATTGACTGATCGCGGGATTATTTTGGCTACGCATTAACTTATACGTACCGCGGCGACTTTTTTCCATATCCCCTTTGATCAACCCTTGTTTCTTTTTGGGTTTTTGATCGCTTATTGCTAAATAATATTTTTCTAATTGATGGCTGGCAAATAACTGTTGAAATTGCTGCGCAGTGGCTAAATTTTTTGCCATGATCACCAACCCTGATGTCATTTTATCTAATCGGTGAACTGGATAAAGTTCGGTTAACTGCAATTGTTGTTTTACTAAATTAAATAACCCCGAACCGAGTTCAGCTTCATCATGAAAATTGGTGCCAGCTGCTTTATTTATAATAATAAAATTAGATTGTTGATCAATAAGTGTAAAATGTTTATACATAAAAATAGGCTATAACTTATTAAATGAAAATTTATTAAATAAGAGTTTTAAGTATATTAACATTATTTTTAGTATTTAATTTGCCTGTGGTAGTAGTAATTTCAAATGAAAACAGCAACCCTTATTTAGTTCACTGATACATTCAATTTTGCCCTCAAATTTTTGCGTGATAATATTTTGTACTATGTGTAAACCAAGACCACTTCCACCTTGTCCTCGCTTGGTTGTGAAAAAAGGATCAAAAATTTGTGATATTTTATCTTCGGCAATACCATTACCATTATCGCAAATTTTAATTTTTAGCCAATTGTCTTGATAATACACAGTTATAGTGACTTTTTTGTTATCTATATTTTCAAATGCATGAATACTCGTATTTAAAATAAGGTTAGTAATAACTTGAGCAAAAGCACCAGGGTAACTTAAAACAAAAATACTTTCCGGACAGTTCAGCTCTATATTTATTGCTTGTTTTTTTAATTTTGGAGATAAACTCATTAAGATATTATTGATATATTCAAGTACATTAAATTGTCGTTGTTCTTCACTTGATTGATCAACAGATACAAGTTTGAAGCTGCTAATAAGATCTGATGCTCTCTTTAGGTTATGTAAAACAATATCTGCGCCTTCTTTGATTTGAGCTGTTTTATATTTAAACATTTTATTATCAATGCTTTTGTTCTCATAACTTTCGAGTAATTCATTGATAGTTTCAACAATATGAGATGCTGCGGTTACACCAATTCCAACAGGAGTGTTAATTTCATGAGCAACGCCTGTTACTAGGCTTGAAAGAGCGATGTTTTTTTCAGAATTAACTAATTGCTTTTGTGTTTCAATTAACTCTAGACTACGCTGTTTAATTATTTTTTCTAGATGATGCTTTTGATTATTAATGGTTTTAGTTCTAATTTTAACAATTACAACGAGAAACAAAAATGAAAGCATAAGGGCTATAATTTGCACCCACCATAGCTGCCACCAAGGAGGTTTAATTATAAATACTAATTTGGGCCGTTGGTATTGCATGGTTTGCGTTGCATCAGCTCCAGTAACAAAAAACTCGTATTTACCTGGCGGTAAATTATTGTAGGTAATATTATTGTTTTTAGTGTGAAGAAATGTATTCGTATCAAAATTTTTTAAATGATATTGGTAATGACGAGTAGCCGTTTTATTGTAATTTAAATAAGCGAATTCAATTTGAATTGTTTTAGTTTGATAAGTTAATTGTAATGCGTTTTGTGGCGAAAATTGATATTGTGATAGCGGTTTTTGATCTATTATCACTTCAGTTATAACTGTATTATATTTGTTTCTTGTCTGTTGCTGAATGGAAGGGTTTAATATTGTTACGCCATTGTTGGCACCAAATAATAGATTGTCATTAGACATTTTAAAAATGGAACGTTCTAAAAATTTATCGCTAAAAATACCATCTTTTTTATTAAAATTTAGATTATTTTGCCCTTGTTTATATAAAGAAATTCCAGAACTTGTAGTCAGCCATAAATTATTTTCGGAATCTTCTATAATTGCTTTTATGTTATTACTTTGTAAACTTGTATTGTTTTGTATTAACTCAAAACTATCATTGACAGTATTTAGAATAAATAATCCATTTTGTGTTCCCGCATATAACTGCTTATTTTTATTTTGATATAAAGTATTGATATTTTCATTGGTTGTAGATGTGGTAGCTGAAATAGGGTAATGGATAAAGCGTTCTATATTTTGATCTACTCGATCAATACCTTGAGAATCAGTGGCTATCCATATTTGGCCTGCTTGATCTTCTATAATGTCATTTAATACATCACTGGCTATTGAGGTAAAAATATTAGTGTTGTGCTGGTAATACTTGGTTTTGTTAGCTGCTATTTTAGCTAAACCGTTAAAATAACTGATCACCCATAATTGTTTTTTATTATCATAAAGTACTTTTCTTAAGCCCCTATTTTTAAATTTTTTAACGAAATGATTCACATCGGTTATTTGGGAGCGCTGTGAGTTGATTAGAAATAACCCCGCCCCTCCAGCTACCCAAATTTGATGTTCAGAATCTTCTACTAAACTATTTATCCTATAAGGACTCATTACATTTGATTTTTGGAATAAATTAAAATCGGCACTATTTTTTTTCCGGAATAATATTCCTTCATCTGCAGAAACCCATACCGTACCGTCATGATCTTCCATGAACGCAGTAACATTATGAAGATTCTTTTTTGTATTGTTTTTGTCTCTAAACTGGTTAATAAAATTAAAAGAATTTGGTGAATAATTTACTTTTAGAAGGCCGGAAAACCTTGTTGCTAGCCACATAATACCATTCTTTTCTATGATAATATCTCGGATATCATCATGATGGAACATTTGTAATTTTTCGTTTTCTAATGATGCGAATTTTTTATTAGCGGGTAGATATCTATATAAACCTTGTTGAGTCGCAATCCAAATATCATTAAAGATCCCTTCGGTTATATGAGTAATGGGGAGGATTAAATTTTTACTTTTGGGTGAAATAAATATAAAGCGATTATTATTTTTATCGTATTGTCCAAAACCGCCTTCAGTACCTACCCATAAATGATCTTTTTTATCTACGAGTAATGATCGTATTTGAGAGTTGGATAACGATTTTGAGGTATTACTATTTTGCATATAACGGATAAAGTAACCAGGCTTGTCCAGAGACATTTTATTTAAGCCATTTGAAGTGGCTATCCACAAAATACCATTTTTAGCCTCAACTATTTGCCAAACTCTATTATGACTTAAGCTATGGTTGTTTTTTTCTGCGTAAATAAAGGAGGTAAAAGTATGTTGTACATGGTTATAACGGCATAAGCCATTGTTTGTTCCTAACCACAATGTACCTTGGCTGTCTTCAAAAAAAGATTGCACTTTATTACTGCACAAAGAAGAGGGATCATTTAATTTATGTTGAAAACTTTTTATCAAGGTTAATGATGAGTCGTAAACGGACAAGCCTTTTGCCCAAGTGCCAATCCAAAATTGCTGTTTGCTATCAATAAATATGTTACTCGCACCATCATACTGTAATAATTTGTTGTTAGTGGTTTTAGTAGAATACACTTTAAATTTATTGCCATCAAAGCGGGTTAGTCCTTTAGGTGTTCCCAGCCAAACAAACCCTGTTTTATCTTTCTTAACTGAATAAATAGTGTTGTCGGGGAGACCATTAGAAACTGAAAATCGTTCAATATTTGAGTAATAGACATTAGCAAGGCTAGTATTGCTAACCAAGACAAAAAAAACAGAAATGTAAACAAAAGTCTTGCAGCTGTATTTTGACATAAAGTTTAACGATTTATTTGTGGTAAAAATTACCTGTGTGGTTAATAGTAGGCTATTTAAAATTTATTACCAAACCAGAAATATTTAATTATGGTTAAATAACTGTAACTTAGGAAAAAAATTTAATGAATTTATTTAAGTTTTCTTGTGCGATTATTCTCAGTAGTGTTTTGTTAGTTGCATGTAGCTCACAACCTCCCAATAAATTTACGCACATTTTACCTGATGGCATTACTTTTATAGAAGAAGTTAAAGCTCAGCCTGATAAAATTATTATTCCTTATAAAAAATATAAGTTAACTAATGGTTTAACCGTTATTTTACATCAAGACAATTCAGATCCATTAGTTCATGTTGATGTTACTTACCACGTTGGCTCAGCACGAGAACAATTAGGTAAATCTGGTTTTGCCCACTTTTTTGAACACATGATGTTTCAAGGTTCTAAACACGTTGCCGATGAACAACATCTTAAGATAGTTACCCAAAGTGGTGGCAGTTTAAATGGCACCACCAACACCGACCGCACTAACTACTATGAAACTGTTCCGAATAATCAGCTAGAAAAAATGCTGTGGTTAGAATCAGACCGTATGGGGTATTTATTAGAAACCCTCACCGAGAAAAAATTTGAAGTACAACGTGCTACTGTAAAAAATGAACGAGGACAAAATGTTGATAATCGTCCGTATGGTCGAATTGGTGAAACCATTAACCAAATGCTATATCCACGCGCTCATCCCTACTCTTGGCCAACCATTGGTTTTATGCCAGATTTAGACCGAGTTACTTTAACTGACTTGAAACAATTTTTTAGCCGTTGGTATGGTCCTAATAATGCTGTATTAACTATAGGTGGTGATTTTAACGAGGCAAAAACGCTGGCTTGGGTAGCAAAATATTTTGCTGACATTCGCCGCGGACCTGCTGTTGAAAGAATGCACAAAAGCTTAATTACCTTAGCTAAAAATCGTTATAACACCTTAACGGATAACATTTCTTTACCATTACTTTATATTAGCTTTCCAACGGTTTATGGCATGCACAAAGATGAAGCGGCGTTAGATGTATTAGCAAATATTTTAGGGAATGGTTCAACGTCGTTATTGTATCAAAACCTAGTAAAAACTGGCTTAGCGGTACAAGCTAGTGCTAGTCATCCTTGTAAAGAACTGGCTTGTACCATGAATATATACGCGATACCTAACCCACAAAAAGGACTATCGTTAGCTAACTTGCAAACCGCCATTAGTAACACCTTGAGCGATTTTGAAAAACGGGGTGTTAATGATGAAGATTTACTAAAAACTAAAGTGAGTATTGAAACGGGGACTATTTACGGTCTTCAAAGCGTTTCAGGCAAGGTATCTTCTTTAGCTTCATTTGAAACCTTAACGGGGAATGCCAATTTTACCGAACAAGAATTAGAGCGTTATCAAAAAGTCACTAAAGCTGATGTGATGCGTGTTTATGAAAAATACATAAAAAATAAAGGTGCGGCGATACTTTCTGTTGTGCCAAGAGGTTTAAGCAAAGAAAAATTAACGGCAATGGTTGCTCATGTGAATAACTTTAAGTTACCAGATATAAATGCGCCCGTTAAGATTGATTCAACGCTTTTAAAAATCACCCCTAATCAGTCAACGTTTAATCGTAATATTATTCCTCCTGCAGGTAGAAATCCGATCATTAAAGTACCTAGCTTATGGAAAAAAACCTTTAGCAATGGTTTAGAGGTAATAGGAACCAAAAATAGTGAAACGCCAACGGTAAGTTTATTACTCAGTTTAGAAGGTGGTCCTTTACTTGATGGTATTGATAAGGCTGGGCTTGCTTCATTAACCGCATCATTGATGGAAGAAGGAACAACAAATTATTCTAAAGAAGGCCTTTCAAATGAGTTAGCTAAATTAGGCAGTGATATTTCAGTAGGGGCTTCAGGGCGAAATACCTATATTCGTGTGAGTAGTTTGCGAAAGAACATTGATGCCACCATTAATTTAATGCTTGATGTAATGTTTAACCCCGCATTTCATCAACAAGATTTCGACAGAGTAAAAAATCAATTATTAGAAGGACTAAAACAAGGATTGAAAAATCCAGCCAATATTGCAGCGCGTGCGAAAAAACAAGTACTGTTTGGTACTAACAATCGCGTTGGTTTACCAGATAGCGGTACTATCACGACTGTTTCTGCATTAACCTTGGATGATGTAAAACAATTCTATCAACACTATTTTTCACCTAAACACAGTAGTTTAGTGATTGTAGGCGATATTGATAAAAGCGATATTTTAGCTAAATTAGATTATTTAGGGCACTGGCAAGGAAAAGACTACAGTATTCCTACTTACCATGATTTCCCTAAAATTAATGGTAAGCAAATCTACTTTGTTGATGTACCCGACGCTAAGCAGGCAAGCATTGCACTAGTACGTCGCGCCATGCCATTTGATGTTACCGGTAATTATTTTAAAGCCAATTTAATGAATTACCCATTAGGTGGTGCATTTAATAGCCGTATTAATTTAAATTTACGTGAAGATAAAGGTTATACCTACGGCGCACATAGCGGCTTTTCTGGTGGAAAAACCTTAGGCGTATTTAGCGCAGGAGCGAGTGTTAAACAAGATCACACCCTAGATGCTATGCTTGAAATTGAAAAAGAACTGACCCTTTATAAAGAAGTGGGAATGACCGATGAAGAAATTGAATTTATGCGCCAAGCTATTTCTCAAAACGAAGCGTTGAGTTATGAAACACCAAGCCAAAAGAGCGGTTTTTTACGTCAACTGATGCAATACCATTTAGCTGAAAATTATGGTGAGCAACAAACAGACATCATTAATCATATTAGTTTGGTTGAATTAAATCGTTTAGCGCACAAAGAATTAACAGAGCCGATGCAATGGATCGTTGTTGGTGACGGTAAAGTGGTGAAACAACAATTAGAGAAATTATCACGACCTATAATGCCATTACATTTATTACCTTAAATGTATAATAATGTTGTGTGAGATATTGAAAATAATTAATTAACCCCAAGTTTAATGCCTTGGTTGTTACCGTGTTGTAATTGTGCATACTCAAATCATTTAGTGTGCTTATGGAGTCATTTTGACGATATCATTAAAAGAGTACTTATCTGCGTTTACCCAAACGCCTTATTTAGCATCTTTAACTGGAATAGGGCGAGGTATTGAACGCGAAGCACTACGCGTTCATGAAAATGGTGAATTATCGCAACAGCCACACAGTGTTGAACTGGGCTCGGCGCTATCACATCCACAAATAACAACCGACTATGCGGAAAATTTATTAGAGTTTATTACCCCCGTTAGCCATTCGCCTGAACAAGCGATTGCTCAGCTGCAAGATATTCAAAAATTTACGCTATCTAAACTCAATGGTGAATTATTGTGGCCAAACAGCATGCCTTGTTTTGTTGGTGACGAAGATCAAATACCCCTAGCACAATATGGGAAGTCAAATATTGGCACCATGAAAACGGTGTATCGCCAAGGCCTTAAAAATCGTTATGGCAGTATGATGCAGGTTATAGCGGGTATTCATTTCAATTTTTCTTTTTCTGAAGAGTTTTGGCACTCATTGCAAAAAATTTCGGGTAATACGGACGAATTACAAACATTTATTTCGGCACGATATTTTGCTTTATTACGAAATTACAAACGTTATTGTTGGTTAATTCCCTACCTATTTGGTAGTTCGCCATTAATTTGTGGTTCTTTTTTACAACATAAACCGCAAAAATTACCGTTTAAAAAACTGCCTAGTGGTTATTTATATCTTGAGTATGCAACTTCTTTACGGATGAGCGATTTAGGTTATACCAGCAGTTCACAAGCGGCATTACGTATTTGTTATGACAGCTTAGATAGTTATGTTGATGGTGTTAAAACCGCGATCAATTTACCCAGTGAAGAGTTTGCAAAGTTAGGTATTAAAGTTGAGGGGAAATATCAACAGCTCAACAGTAATGTTTTGCAAATTGAAAACGAACTTTACGCCCCTATTCGACCTAAGCGAGTTGCGAAAGCCGGTGAAAAACCCAGCGATGCTTTACATAAACGCGGTGTTGAATATATAGAAGTGCGTGCCCTTGATGTAAACCCATTTGTTGATACGGGTATTAGTGTTGAGCAAATATACTTTTTAGATGTGTTTTTAACATTTTGCGCGTTAAAACCGAATGAAAAATTAGATTGTCAAAATCAAAAAATCTATGAAAAAAATATGGATGAAGTCGTTTTACACGGTAGAGATCCTCAATTAAAATTACGAGATAAAGGCGTTGATAAAAGTTTACCTAGCTGGGGTAGGGAAATTTTTGATGAATTAGTTGATATAGCAAAAATATTAGATCTTGCCAATGAAACAAAAAATTACAGTTTGTCAGTTGAAAGAGAATTAGCAAAAATTAACGATCCATCTTTAACACCCTCTGCAAAACTATTATCGATAGCTAAAGATAATAAGCATAGTTTAACGGCGTTCACCTTGGAAACTGCCGCTAAGTATCGTCAAGAAATGTTGGGACGAGATTATCAATATTTCGATGAAGCGCATTTTACTGCAAGCGTAACTAAATCTATTGAAGCGCAAAAAGCAATAGAAGCAGCTGATACCATGAGCTTTGATGATTTTTTAACCGACTATTTTTCCACTATTTGAATTAGTTGAGATTAATAAAAAATAGGCAAAAAAAAGCGCGTTAGGGCAACGCGCTACAATAATGAAAAGCAGTCCAGGGAGGTTTTGCTTTCATATAGTATGAGTTTATTAATTCCAAATAGTTCAAAATATATTCAAAAGATATTGCGAACAAATAACATCTTTAGGTTCCCATATATCAAAAAGTCGTTGTGTTTCCCGTCACCAAAAAGAACTTGAAGAGCAACAGGAGCAAGAAGCAATGAGAAAAATGAAAAATAAGGGGGTAATTTTTCTTCTGACTCGGGTTTATAAAAAATCATAAAAAAAACGCATTACTAAAAAGTAATGCGTTGAAAACATGAAACACTAAGGGGAAAAACTCTCACTAAGTAAGAGCACTAAACTCAATTAAAGTTCAAACTATTCTCAATATATTTGATAAAGCTGTTAGCCGCATATTATCCCCAAAAAAATTCCCAAACAAAATCAAAAAAAAACGCATTACTAAAAAGTAATGCGTTAAAAACATGAAACACTAAGGGGAAAAACTCTCACTAAGTAAGAGCACTAAACTCAATTAAAGTTCAAACTATTCTCAATATATTTGATAAAGCTGTTAGCTCCATATTGCCCCCCCCCAAAAAAAAATTCCTAAATAAAACCGAAAAAAAACGCATTACTAAAAAGTAATGCGTTAAAAACATGAAACACTAAGGGAGGTTCTATCTAATAAGATGATTAAAAATTATATTAGTTCAAATTATTTCTATTGTTTTTTTACGTTATTGTTTTTTATTCTGCATTATCGATTAATCATTTTATTTATTTATCTGTTCTGGCATGATTATAGGTATGATTTTTTTAGAAGTAATGTAATGAAAATAACGAAATATATTGTGGTTATGCCATTAGTTGTTATTTCTTTAGCAGGTTGTGTCACTCCTCCTCCAAATAATCCTGAAAATATTTGTGAAATATTTAAAGAACATCGAGATTGGTATTTTGCTGCTAAAGAAACGCGTGAACGCTGGGGAGTCCCTATTCATGTGCCAATGAGCATGATGTATCAAGAAAGTTCATTTAAAGCTCAAGCATTACCCCCAAGAGATTTTTTATTAGGGTTTATCCCTTGGGGCCGAGTAAGTAGTGCGTATGGTTATTCTCAAGCGAAAACGATGACGTGGGATGATTATATTCGAGAAACTAATAATTCGGGGGCAGATCGTGATGATTTTGAAGACGCAATCGATTTTATGGGTTGGTTTGTCTATAAAACACATAAGTTGAATAAAGTTTCAAAATGGGATGCTTATAGCCAATATTTGAATTATCACGAGGGTTGGGGAGGATTTCGTCGCAAAACCTTTAAAAATAAAAGGTGGTTAGTTAAGGTGGCTCGAAAAGTTAATAACAGAGCCAAACGATATAGTAGCCAATTAAAACGTTGTGAAAGTGATTTAAACCATGGTTGGTTATGGCGATTATTTTTTGGGTAGGTTACTTCTTTTTATTCAACCGATATAAATACGATTTGTATCGTATAAAAGACAAAATATTTACAGCATATTACTTGCCAAAAACTTAACATTTTGTTGTTTTTTTTGCTTTACATCTCGATGATTGGACTAACTTCAAAAGCTTAAAAAAACTTTAGATTTTCATTAAAAACTGTTTGCATTATTGAAGTGTGCTTGTCTATTGACGTAGCAATTGTTATCCACAGAAATTGTGGAAAGTTACTAAAAACAAAAATACTGTGGATAAAGCTGTATATAAATAGCGTTGCCGCTATATTATCCACAAAAATAAGCAATTTCAGGCTGTAAAAATGGTTTTTTTAATATAAAACATAGTGGGTTATTAGTTGTCATCTATGTGTTGGCTTTGATGATATTCTGGCAAAATACGAACCGTTTTAATCATGTTATCGCACACATCAATAATTTCTATTGGGTAACCCGAGATACGAGTACTGAGTTTAGTTTGTGGAATATCTTCTAAGTGTTCTACGATCAAACCATTAAGTGTTTTTGGACCGTTTGTAGGGAACTTCCATGACATTTCTTTATTAATATCGCGAATAGAGGCACTGCCATCAACTAAAAAGCTACCATCGGGCTGTAAACGAACTTCTTCGCTCGTGGTTGGCGTTGCTGACGTCGTAAAATCACCAACAATTTCTTCTAATATATCTTCTAAAGTAACTAATCCTTGTATATCACCGTATTCATCAACTACTAAAGCTAATCTTTCTTTAATATGTTGAAATTTTAATAGTTGGATATTGAGTTGTGTACCTTCAGGAATAAAGTAAATTTCCCGCACTGCACGTAGTAAAGTTGCTTTAGTAAATTGTTTTTTAGATAATAATTTAACTACATCGCGCATATGTATATAACCAACCACATCATCCATACTATCTCTATATAGTAATACTCTGGTATGGTTTGCTTGGTTTAATTGTTTTTGAATTGTTTTCCAATCGTCGTTGATATCGATACCCACTAATTCACTACGGGGGATCATAATGTCTTCTACTGTTACTTTATCTAGATCTAAAATGCCGACGAGCATATCTTGATCACGCTCTGCTAATAATGCGCCAGATTCATTTACCACAGTTCGTAATTCTTCAGAGCTTAAACTATGCTGCTCACGTTGTTCATGACTAATACCCAGTAACATCAATAATCCATTGGTGATCCAATTTACTGTAACAACGGCAGGATATAAAATTATCATTAAAAATGAGAGAACAATGGAGCTTGGGAAGGCGATTTGTTCGGGATAAAGTGCGGCTAAGGTTTTCGGAGTAACTTCAGCAAAAATAAGAATAACTATGGTTAATACAATTGTTGCAACTAAAACGCCAACATCACCAAATAAGCGTAAACCAATAATTGTTGCAACAGCAGAAGCTGCAATATTGACAAGGTTATTGCCAATTAAAATTAATCCAATTAAACGATCTGGACGAGCAAGCAATTTACTAACGCGCTTGGCCCCTTTATGCCTTTGCTTTTCTAAATGCTTTAATCGATATCGATTAAGCGACATCATACCGGTTTCAGAACTAGAAAAATAAGCGGAAATAAAAATTAGGACACCCAGTATAGTGAATAGAGTGCCAGTAGATATGTCGTCCAAAAAAAAACCTTTTTATAATATTAAAAGAATGTGCAAATTAATAACTAACTGGTAGTTAGTTTATACCTTAATTTTAGGATAAGAGAAACTCTTTCACAAAACGGCTGCCAAAATAAGCTAAAGTAAGCAAAAAAGAGGCTATTATTGTTAAAATTAGTACCTTATGCCCGCGCCAGCCTTTTTTATAATGTCCCCAAAGTATTGTGCAATATACGAGTAAAGCTGCAATCGACAGTACCGTTTTATGTGCATTTTCTTTAGAAAATAAATTGTCAAGGAAGATAAATCCTGTAACTTGGCTAGCAAATAGTGCAAATGTACCAACAGACAAAATTAAAAATAATTGATGCTGTACTTGCATTAGTGGCGGTAAATGATTTACTGCAACTAAGTTTTTACTTTTTAATTTTTGACTAATATAGCTGACTTGAAAAGCATATAAAGTGGCGATAATTAAAATACAGTAGGCTATTAAGGCAATAACTATATGGGCAATAAGCATTACTTTTTCATGGGTGGGTAATAAATGTATTGTTGGCGGTATAAAATGTGCTGCAATTAACCATAATCCTGAAAAACCATAAACTACAGGTAATAACAAATTCGCTTTAAATTTGAGTGCTATTACTGTAACGGTTAATGAAATTAATAGTGCGACCAATGAAACAACGTTGATTAAATTAAAATTTATTTCATCACTTTGAATAAATAATAAATGGTTCACAAGTAATGTATGCGTTATTACTGCGATACAACCAAATGAAATAATGATAAATTGATTAGGCCCTTGAGGGTGAAAAAGCCTGCTCAAAACAGCAAAAGTTGAGATTAAATACGCAATCAAGGCAATTATTGAGTATATAGTCATTAAATCCACAAGGCGCTCCACACTTCAATTTTATTAATTTTCAAAGCACTATTGTACTGGGAATGGAGCTCAGCACCAAGTGACATTTTGTTAAATAAATCAAAAAACTAAAATAGCGGTTTTCGCATTGGCTTGGTAACGGTATAATGCGTTGTTATTATTTGCCCTTGGTATAGTGGAAATTATACATTAAGGTTGTTTTTACTTAGCTTTTAGAGAAAACCATGTTTGAAAATCTTACCGAACGTTTAACTAAAACGTTAAAAAATATCAGTGGCCGTGGTCGATTAACTGAAGACAACATAAAAGAAACTTTACGTGAAGTGCGCATGGCATTACTCGAGGCTGATGTCGCTTTACCTGTGATAAAAGAATTTATTACTAAAGTTAAAGAGCGTGCTATCGGGCAAGAAACGTCTAACAGTCTTAATCCGGGTCAAGTGTTTGTTAAGATAGTTCAATCAGAACTTGAAATGGCCATGGGGGAAGCGAATGAAGGGCTTAATTTAAAAGTTTCGCCACCTGCGGTTGTTTTAATGGCAGGTTTACAAGGTGCAGGTAAAACAACCTCTGTAGCCAAACTTGCAAAATATTTAAAAGAACGTGAAAAAAAGAAAGTATTAGTAGTAAGTGCCGATGTTTATCGCCCTGCGGCAATTAAGCAGCTTGAAACCTTAGCGGCTGAAATTGACGTTGAGTTTTTCCCTAGTGACATTAAACAAAAACCAATTGATATAGCTAATGCTGCTATTAATCACGCTAAATTAAACTTTATTGATGTACTTATTGTCGACACCGCTGGTCGTTTGCACGTTGATGAAGCGATGATGGGGGAAATACAAGCGCTTCATGCTGCAATAAATCCGGTTGAAACCTTATTTACCGTTGATGCTATGACAGGTCAAGATGCGGCAAATACCGCTAAAGCATTTAATGAAGCTCTGCCATTGACAGGCGTTATTTTAACCAAAACCGATGGTGATGCACGAGGTGGTGCAGCATTGTCAATTCGTCATATTACGGGCAAGCCCATTAAGTTTTTAGGGGTTGGCGAGAAAATTGAAGCATTAGAACCATTTCATCCTGATCGCATTGCGTCACGTATTTTGGGCATGGGTGATGTGTTATCACTTATCGAAGAAGTGGAACAAAAAGTTGATCGCAAAAAAGCTGAACAATTAGCCAAAAAAGTTAAAAGTGGTAAAGGTTTTGATTTAGAAGATTTTCGTGACCAACTAGTACAAATGAAAAGTATGGGAGGCATGATGGGCTTAATGGATAAATTACCGGGTATGGGTAATATGTCGGCTCAAATTAAAGACCAAGTGAATGATAAAATGACTAATCAAATGGAAGCAATTATTAATTCAATGACTAAAGGTGAGCGTCAACGTCCTGATATTATTAAAGGTTCGCGTAAACGCCGTATTGCTACAGGATCAGGTACGCAAATACAAGATGTGAATAGATTACTTAAACAGTTTACCCAAATGCAAAAAATGATGAAAAAAATGTCGGGTAAAGGTGGCATGCAAAAAATGATGCGAGGTATGAAAGGTATGATGCCTCCTGGCGGTATGGGAGGAGCCGGCGGCGGTATGTTCGGTCGTTAGTTACCCGTTGTATTAATGAGCGCGGTATTAACCGCGCCAATCTATTAAATTAATCCCAAGATATTAGTTTATTCCCTCTCTTTATTAGATCCCCCCAATTAATATATTTAAGCTTACAACATATTTTTCAAAAATAGCTACATCAATAATTCTTGCAATCTCAGCTAAAAAGCGTAGAATACGCGAGCTTTTCTGTCACCTCATTGTTCTGTTATAGGGGCTTTGGTTGCAGAAAGTGTCTGGAAATGGTTTAGCACTTAAATAATTTTTATTTAATGTGTTGTTTATTTAACATTAAAAAGTAGAGGACGGTATGGTTACCATTCGTTTAGCTCGTGGTGGCGCAAAAAAGCGTCCATTCTATCAGGTAGTTGTTGCAGACAGCCGTAATTCTCGTGATGGTCGTTTCATCGAGAAAGTAGGTTTTTTCAACCCAACTGCACAAGGTCAAGCTGAAAAGTTACGTTTAGATCTTGATCGTATCAACCATTGGGTTGGTCAAGGCGCTGGTTTATCTGATCGTGTGGCTAAATTAGTTAAAGATGCTCAAGTAGCTGCTTAATTAATTAGTACTTAGGAGTCAGTGTGGAAAACGTAGAACAACAAATTACCTTAGGTAAAGTAGGCGCAGTTTATGGCATCAAAGGTTGGTTGAAAATTCATTCGTTTACCGATGATCCTGAAGCGATTTTAGACTATTTTCCTTGGTCTTTAAAATTAGGAAATAAAACACAAACAGTTGAAATAACTGATTGGCGTAAGCACAAAGGTCTTATTGTAAAAATTGCTGGTTATGACGACAGAGATCAAGCACAAGTTTTGGTTGGTTCTGAAGTACAAGTAAACAGTAAAATGTTACCTGATTTGCCCGACGGGGATTTTTATTGGCGTGACTTAATGGGCATGAGTGTTATTACCACCAATGGTTATGATCTTGGTACTGTTTCCGACATGATGGAAACGGGCGCGAATGATGTACTGGTTGTGAAAGCCAATCGCACTGATGCGTTTGGCAAAAAAGAAAGGTTAATTCCTTATCTTTTTGAACAGGTGATCAAATCAGTTTGCCTGGAAAAAAAACAAATTAACGTAGACTGGGACCCAGGTTTTTAATTGGCTAATAGTATTGTTCTAAACAACAAACGCTGGATTGGGGTGATAAGCCTTTTTCCTGAAATGTTTGATGCTATTACCAAGTATGGGGTGACAGGCCGAGCGATCCGTAATGATTTAATTGAGTTTCATACGTGGAACCCAAGAGATTTTACTCATGATCGACACCGCACCGTTGATGACCGTCCTTTTGGCGGTGGTCCGGGCATGTTGATGATGGTACAGCCATTACGTGATGCTATTCATGCTGCTAAACAAGCGTGTGAAAGTTCTTGTAAAAAAGAAGCGAAGGTTATTTATTTGTCACCGCAAGGACGTAAGTTGGACCAAGCGGGTGTACGTGATTTAGCAAAGCAAGAACGACTGATCTTTATTGCCGGTCGTTATGAAGGAATAGACGAGCGGATCATTCAATCAGAAGTTGATGAAGAATGGTCGGTTGGTGATTATGTGTTAAGTGGTGGTGAACTGCCAGCAATGACCTTAATCGACGCGATAGCGCGTTTTATACCTGGAGTATTAGGACATCAACAATCAGCAGAGCAAGACTCTTTCTCTGATGGTTTACTTGATTGCCCACATTATACTCGTCCTGAAGTACTTGAAGGTTGTTCAATAGAGCAAAATTCAGTGCCAAAGGTATTGCTTAGTGGAAATCACGAATATATTCGTCAATGGCGCCAAGTTGAGTCATTAAAACGTACATGGAGCCGAAGACCAGATCTTTTAACTAACCTAGCTCTGACGGCAGAGCAGCAAAAAATGCTGAAAGCTATCCAAGATAGTGAAAAGTAAAAAGTTGCTAATGACTGTGAATTCTAGGAATAAGGTATAAAAATGAGTAATATTATAGATCAGCTTGAAAAAGAGCAGATGAAAACAGACGTACCAAGTTTTGCCCCTGGTGATACTGTTGTGGTACAAGTAAAAGTTACCGAAGGTGAGAAATCACGTCTTCAAGCCTATGAAGGTGTGGTAATTGCTATTAAAAACCGCGGTTTAAATTCAGCGTTTACAGTGCGTAAAATTTCAAGCGGTGTTGGTGTTGAACGTGTATTCCAGACACATAGCCCAATTGTTGACTCTATCGCCGTGAAACGTCGTGGTGATGTTCGTCAATCTAAACTTTACTACTTGCGCGAACTTTCTGGTAAGAAAGCACGTATTAAAGAAAAATTGGAAAAAAGATAATTTCTTTATAATTCAATTTTGCTTTAGCAAAATGTATAAAAAAAGCCTGAATATTAACGTATTCAGGCTTTTTTGTTTAGACCTTCCTGCCCTATAAATATTTCATAACATAAGGGCAGTAGAGATTACACCAATTCTATTCAATTTATTCCTAGCTCAAAGCTACATTAGCGAACCTAGAACAAGCAAAATTGATTAAACAGAGTCATTCTATATTTCTTTAACTTTTGTGATGTTATCAGTTTGCTAATGAGCTCCCAAAAGGCGAGTTTAAAAGGTTTATATGCTGCGTTATTGATTTTGACAAGGAGGTTACATGAGTGAAGTACTTAGGTCTCGTCAGGAACTACAAACCTGTGCCTCTAAGCCTTTTAATTCTCGCTGAGTGGGAAATAGCTTAATAGACTTGGTATTATTAAGCTAAAAAATTAGCGAGAATTGCAGGTAATTTTTGCGGGCCAGTGATCCGAAGTTGCTTATTAATATTCATTCGGCCAAAAACGACTTCAATTTGTGACGTTTTAACGGCAAACTCGCGTGCTAAAAATGCCACCATATAATCTGTTGCTTTACCATGCGCTGGCGCCGCAGTAACACTAATTTTTAACTGCTCACCTTTAGGCTTGCCAATAACATTGCGTTTAGCCGAAGGTGTGCCCAATACATTAAGTACTAAAACATCACCTTCAAAATGACAAAAGCCTTTTACGGGCTGATGCTCAGCAATTGCGGCTAAGTTATTAGCCGCCTTTACTTGAGATTTTTTCTTGCTTTTTTTTGCCATTGATTAATGCTGATTTTGTAAAGGATTAGAGCAGCATAAATTAGTGTGTGCTGCTACAACTGCCTTTGCCACCACAACAACCTTCACTTTCTTTTTTGTGCTTATGATCATCACCACCACAACATTCACCATCTTCGTGTGAGTGTTCATGATCGTGTTCATGATCATGGCTGTGATTGTGTCCACAACCGCCTGCAGCATGAACATGTCCATGGGCTATTTCTTCTGCCGTAGCTTCTCTGACATTTAAAATTTCCACGTCAAATTTCAAATCAAGACCTGCTAAAGGATGGTTACCATCAACAGTAATTTCGTCATCAGTTATTTTTGTAACAATAACCGTTTGTTCGCCTTCGTCGGTTGTTGCACGGAGTTGAGAGCCAAGTTCTAAGTCGTCGATGCTTGCAAATAATTCTTTAGGCATGGTTTGTACAAAGCCGTCGTGGCGTTGACCATAAGCATCATCAGCTGCAACCTCAACTTCAAACTTATCACCAGCACTATGACCTTCTAAAGCTTTTTCAAGTCCTTTGATCATGTGACCAGTACCTTGAATCATTTCTAGTGGTTCATCGTCGTAAGAGCTATCAATTAAAGTATCGTCGCCATCTGATACGGAATAGTGCATTGTTAAAACGGTGTTAGTGGTAATTTTCATAAATAGCCTTTTTATCTTTTAGGGTAATAATAAATAGTAATAATGTTCAAAATTAAACGTCTTTACAAATAATATCATAAGGAAGTGGTTCAAATGTTAACGGTGCGTAGAGATCATCTGCTAATTTTATGCGTAACTTGTTGTCGCTTTTAATATCGCTGGCTAAAATGGTTTGAAGATAAAAATTGCCATCATCAGCTTGATAATAACTTAGCACTTTGCCTGCCCGTCGCCAGTTTTCACCTAATTGCATTTCAATAATGCTATCGTCGTTTAAAGCGGTTTTATTTTCACCCACTAAGCTAAACATAGCGCGTTTGTTTTTGCCTAGGTATTGCATACGGGCAACAGTTTCTTGTCCTAAATAACACCCTTTAGTGAAACTAATGCCATGAATAGCCTGAACATTTAGCATTTGTGGTACATATTCGCCAATAGATGCTTCACTCATTAAGGGGAAACCATGATTGATTTCATGAAAGTTCCATAGTTCATGTTTAAAAATAGGGAGTAAAAATTGTGCGATAATTTGCTCTAACGCATTAATCTCATCAATGATTAAATATATTGCAGTTTGAGTGTTAGTTGTTTTTTCTGTTGCGCAAGCAATATAAATTAAGGTTGTGTTGTTACATTGCACAACAGGGGTCATGCTATCGGGAATTTGTTTAAATTGTTGTTTTAAATATTGTGCCGCTTTTGAACCGATTAAAGCATAAATTTTACTGCTTTCGTTATGCTGTATTTCGACTTTTGCAAATACTCCAAATTTTTGTAATGCTGCTAATGAGGCTTTTAATGTTGATTTTGGTTGCAATAACCAGTGCGCGTTATTGCGTTCAAACAGCCTAAAGATTGAAAACATCTTACCTTTGGCATCGCAGTGAGCACCAATGAGTAAATTATTATTCAGTTGATTAACATCACAAGTTACTTGTCCTTGTAAATAACTGCCTTTATCTTGCCCTGATATAGTAATAGCTGAAAAATGATCTATATTGATCAAATAATTATCAGGTAAGTCACTTATCGAGGGGGATTTATTTTCTATTGTTAGTGTCATTAAGGAAAAAGCCAAATAATAATTTTAATGCTTTATGATATTGTGACTACTGTTGTTAAACTCAATAGTGATTAGCATATTAATTGACTTGGTATTATTATTAATATTGATAGAATAGAGCAAATTTTTTTAATTAGGATCGAAAATGACCATACTTGCCGATAAAGCGCGACTAAAATGGGCTTGCCGCCGAGGCATGTTAGAGCTTGATGTATTATTTATGCCATTTGTTGATGATGCATATGAGTATTTGAATGATGAAGATAGAGCGACCTTTGAGCGTTTACTTGAATGCGATGATCCTGAACTGTTTGCTTGGTTTATGGGACATGAAGTGAGTAAAGATGGGAAATTACAAGCGATGGTAGAATATATTCTTAGTCGTGTAAAAGTGTAAACTCTTTAAGTTACTGATAGTTAGCCGATTATTAACTAACTATCAATTAAACCACAAGGTATATGCAAGGATGATATATCAAAAACCGAATTTATATAATAAAAGTACATGTTATAGCATTACGGTTAATAACTCTAAAAACCAGGTGAGGTTAAAGCCGCTATTACCCTTAACATTATCGATTATCGCCTCTTTTTTTCTAATTACCCCTTCTTTCACGACTACAGTAGTTTTTATTTCAGTAAATACTTGGTTATTATTTTTTATACAACAAATAATCAGTAAAAAATCGATAACAGTAAGTAAGAGTGATACTTTTGCTATTACTATTACCATGGATGGAAAGAATATTATTGAAATGAATCAAAATCTTCAAAAAAGTAATAAAAATACGAATGAAATAAAAATCAAGCCGCAAAGTAGAATAGGAATTATGGGATGTTGGCTGTACCTAGAGCAGCGTGAAGATGAGTTTGCTCAAAGTTGTATATGTTGGTCGTATTTTATTTTTAAAGATAGCTTATCCAAGCAAGACTATTCAAGGCTTGCTCGGATCATAAATATCATTAAAAAAAATCAAAAAATTAAATAGTTTAAGGCGTTAGTATTGTTGTTTTAGCTGTTTTTGACTGCTCTGGGTAGTCTAAAGTGTAATGTAAACCTCTACTTTCTTTTCTACTCATAGCGCAACGAATAATAAGCTCTGCTACTTGCACTAAATTACGCAGTTCCAATAAATTATTACTGACTTTAAAGTTAGCATAATAATCATCTATTTCTCGTTGCAATAATTCTACTCGATGTAAAGCGCGCTCTAAACGTTTAGTTGTTCTAACAATGCCGACATAATCCCACATGAACAACCTGAGTTCGTGCCAATTATGCTGAATAACGACTTCTTCGTCTGAATCCGTAACTCGGCTTTCATCCCAGAAAGGTAGTTTTATATATTTTTTTTGATGATCAATATTTTTTGTAATTTCAACGGCAGCGCTGCGAGCAAATACTAAGCATTCTAAAATTGAATTACTAGCTAAGCGATTCGCACCATGTAATCCTGTATAAGAAACTTCACCAATTGCATATAAATCTGCAATATCAGTTTGACCTTGTTTGTTGATCATAACACCACCACAAGAGTAATGTGCAGCGGGAACAATAGGCAAGGGCTGTTTGGTCATATCAATACCAAATTGCAGCGTTTTTTCATAAATAGTTGGGAAATGTTGTTTAATAAAAGCGGCAGGTTTATGACTAATATCTAAATACATACAGTCGGCGCCTAAACGTTTCATTTCAAAATCGATGGCACGAGCAACTATGTCACGAGGTGCTAATTCCGCTCGTTCGTCAAATTCAGGCATAAATCTGCTGCCATCAGGACGCCTTAAAATTGCGCCTTCACCACGTAACGCTTCTGTTAATAAGAAAGTACCAGCTTCCGGATGAAATAAGCAGGTTGGATGAAATTGATTAAATTCCATGTTTGCAACTCGACAACCAGCTCGCCAAGCCATGGCAACACCATCGCCACTAGCAATATCAGGGTTAGAGGTATATTGATAAACCTTGCTTGCTCCACCTGTTGCTAAAATTGTTTTTTTTGCATGAATGCTTTCAACTTTTTCAGTGTTTCGGTTCCAAATATAGGCACCAATACATTGTTTATTTGTTAATTTATTAGGGGAGGTTGTATCAAGTGCTTTAGTGGTAGGGTGACAAATGAGATCGATAGCATTGAAGCGTTCAAATACACGAATGCGACTGTGTTGCTCGACACGATCAACCAAGGTAGTTTGTATTGCTTTACCTGTGGCATCTGCAGCATGTAAAATACGTCGATGGCTGTGACCACCTTCTCGCGTTAAGTGATATTTTGTTGATGTTTCAGGAGATTTTTCTTGATCAAAATCAACACCTTGATCAATAAGCCAATCTAAACATGAGTGTGCATTTTGAGCAGTGTAACGGGCAATGTCTTCATCACATAAACCTGCACCAGCAATTAATGTGTCGGTTACATGATCTTCAATATTATCATGTTCATCAAATACAGCGGCAACACCACCTTGGGCATAATAAGTTGAGCCTTCATTCACAGGCCCCTTACTTAACACAATAACATCTGCGTTTTCTGCTAAATGAAGTGCTAAAGTTAAACCTGCTGCACCACTACCAATTATTAATACGTCACAATTGTGTTGTCGATTCATAAATACTTGATTTTAATGTATCCTATAATGTAAGTAAGCAATTTTAGCGCTAAATAAATGGAATTACATCTATTTTAATTAGAATGGCAAATTATTGAATAGTATAATTGTTGCTGTAAATGCTCATAAATAAAAAAAATTTAATTTATTTAGAACTTTTAGCAATATTTGCAGTCCTAATTCATGCGTTTGTTTTGAGCCAAAATTTAAGTGTTATACTCAAACCGCTTGAAATATAGAAATTTAATATCATTGAATTGTTTGAGTTCTTAGTTGTAATTAGGAGATATGGCTCGCATGAGCGAACAAAACGTTGACCAGTTATTGGTTGAGCGGGTGCAATGTGGCGATAAAAACGCTTTTGACCTGTTAGTCAAAAAATATCAGCATAAAGTCGCCAATTTAGTTTCACGCTATGTTAAAAATCAAAGTGATGTCGCCGATGTTGTACAAGAAGCTTTTATAAAAGCTTATAGAGCATTACCTGGTTTTCGTGGTGAAAGTGCATTCTATACATGGTTATATAGAATAGCCGTTAATAGTGCAAAAAACTATTTGGTCGCCAGAGGTCGAAAACCACCGGGATCAGATATTGAAATTGATGACGCAGAGAATTATGATAGTGGAGACGCTTTAAGAGAGCATGCTTCGCCTGAGAAAATATTATTAACGGATGAAATAAAAAGAACGATCTTTGCCACGATGGAGCAATTGCCCGAAGATTTACGTATGGCAATTAATTTACGTGAACTTGAAGGATTGAGTTACGAAGAAATTGCTGAAATCATGGAATGTCCAGTAGGAACAGTACGGTCAAGAATTTTTAGAGCCCGTGATGCAATTGATAAAAAAGTACAACCATTATTACAACGATAAATGTTGTAATAACTAGTTAAAACATTAAGTTTAATGTATTACTTGTACCAAAATAAGGTGTATTTATGAGTGAAAGTAAGTTTGAGACAGTTTCATTATTAGTTGATAATTATCAGCAAAACGATGAAATATTTGATGCTCTCATTGAAGATGAACAACTGTCTGATACTTGGGAACGTTATCATTTAATTGGTGATGTTATTCGTGGTGATGTTTCGTCAAGCTTAGATGTTGATTTTTCTGCAAGTATTGCGCTTGCAATTTCTTCAGAACCAACCGTTTTAGCGCCAGCAAATAATGAAATTACGTTAAATAAATCAATTAAAGCAAAAGTAATACAACTATTTAAACCGGTTGGACAGTTAGCCATTGCGGCTTCAGCGGCAGGGTTAATGATTTTAGGTGTTCAGCATAATGTTGCACAAAATGAAATTAACACCACGATGCCAAATCAGATTGTACAAACCAATCCATTTGCAGGGGTTGCTGCCCCAGTTAGTTTGAATTTTCAACAACCAGATCCTAAAGCACAAAAAAATGCTTATATAGAGCAGCAAAGACGTTTTCAAGCATTATTATCAGATCATCAACGTCAAATTAAATTAAAATCAATAGACGAAATAAAAGCAGTTAAAAAGAAGGTTGAAAATATATCTAAATGAAAATATCCATGATTAAAATGTATTATGGATTATTACTAACGCTAGGTATTTTATGTATGCCTAGTGGTTTAGCAAATACTACAGAAAACATTTCAGCCAAAATTTGGCTTGAACATCTCAGCAAAGCATTAAAAACAATAAATTTTAGTACCTCTTTCGTGGTTGTCAAAAATAACCAGGCAGAGCCTTATCATTGGTATCACGGTGTTGATAAAAAAGGTATAGAGCTAGAAATTTTAGCTTTATTAAATGGCCCTCGTCGAGATACCTTAAGACAAGGTAATATAGTTAGCTATTTAGAACCAAACACGCAACCTTATTCTGTAAATAGTAGCCAAATAAGTGGGCCAATCCCTAGTGTTTTTAGCTCCGATATAAATATATTAGAAAAAAGTTATGACTTTGTTTCGGTAGGTAAAAGCCGAATTTTAGGACGACCTGCTCAAATTATTCGAATTGTTTCAAAAGATGCTAATCGCTATGGATATTGGTTGTGGTTAGATCAAGAATCAGGTTTATTACTGAAAACGGCAGTAATAACTCGTAAAGGACATTTATTAGAACAAATACAATTCACCTACTTAGAGATCTCATCGAAAATTGCGATAAGTTTACAACATTTGGCTGAGGCTGAATTACCTAAAGTAATTAATGTACCAGAACAAGACACTCCGACTCAGTTTGCATGGCAGGTTAATTGGTTGCCCCTTGGTTTTGAACAAATTAAAGCTGATCGTCATCGTATTAACTTAACCCAACAAAGCGTTGAATTTATGCAATTTAGCGATGGTTTAGTTGATGTATCGGTTTATGTCAGTCCGAGTAATTCAGCTAAGCGAGAGGTCGAGTTTGTTAAAGATGGCGCTACTGTTGTTTTAAACCAAGTTGTTAATGGCAAAGAAATAAGTGTTGTTGGTAAAATACCTGCCAACACAGCTAAAGCTATTGCTGATTCAGTTTCTTTTGGTAGAATAAACTAACCATGATAGAAGAAAAAGCGACCGTAGTTGCAATTAATGGCAAGAAAATTTCCTTGCAAAGCATTGTCAAATCTACTTGTAGCTCTTGCCATCAAATTGATTCATGCGGAAATGGACAAATAGCCAAAGCTATCCCTCATAAAACACTCATTACTCATATCAATTGTGACGAGAAAGTAATGGTTGGTGATCAAGTTATCTTAGGTATTCCAGAAAAAGATATCTTACAAACAGCATGGCAGGTTTATTTATGGCCAATCCTTTCTTTAATTTTTTTTTCCGGCATCGCGCAATGGATGTTAACTCATCACTATTTACCCCATGAATTATTTGCCATAGTTATTGGGATTTGGGGGGGGTATTTAGGCTTTAAATTAGCCGAATATCGACAAAAACAACGTCAAAGCAGCGACTGGTTAGCGCCGCAATTATTATCTGTTTTATCTAAAACTATCCCAGTGACACAAATTCAAACAAAATAATCTCGTATTTTACTTTACATTAACAATTGGTTTAATTAGTATTTATCTACTTTTAGAAAGGAGATACTACTATTAAACTAAAACTCATTTTGTGCGCTTTTGTATTACTTGGAATTACAGGGTGTAAAACAATCCCTCTTCATAATTACAGTAACCAAGCATTGTCTAGTTATAATCAAACTAACAGTTCATTTCAACGAGTCGAGAAAGCTATTGTAAAAGGGGCTGTCGCACTAGGTTGGGAGCCAATAATCAAGCCGGACGGTTCCATCTTAACCACTTTAAACTTAAGAAAACATCAATTAATAGTGTTGATCACTCACGATGATAAAACTTTTTCAATTGATTATAAAGACTCTAAAAATTTGTTATATAAAGTAACGAAAAAAGGCAAAATTATTCATCGAAAATACAGCACTTGGATTGATAATTTAATCAAGTCTATTAATGCACAATATATCTAGTAGTAAGTAATTGTATAAACGCTTAATTCATTTTGGTGCTTTTGTTGTAAAATAAAGGCACCTTTTGGCTTTTATAAGCATCTACATAATAACGAGTTGGCCAAGCATGAGGGGGGATTTCTTTCTTCAGCTTTAAGGACGTTACGTCGGTTGTTGCTGAAAAAGGAAGTATTTGGTTACTACCTGGTACGCTATCATCGGTATCAATATAAGTATCACTGAAATCAGCGCAACTGCCAAAATGTGTAATACCGTAATTCCACTGTATTCCTGCATAAATTGATACAGGGTCAAGATAAGTTGTTTGTACGAGAATTTTTTTATTACTTGTTTTTACCGCTTCACAAATCCCTAAAACAACAAATGCACCGCAACTATGACCAATTGCATGAATTCCTTTAATATTTTTATGTTGTGCTATTTTTTTTCCTATTTGATAACCTATTTTTCTACCTGCTACTGAACAGATAAACACATCACTTGAAAATTTTTCCCAATTTAAACTAATGCTTTGTATTTTTACATTGTGTAATTGTGGATATGTTGTCTCTACAATTGCCTTTTGTAATTCATCACTCCAACTTTTAGGCGAATCGTGGACACCATGTGCAGAAATTGCAATATATTCAACGTCTGATTTAATGTTTAACGAGGATGTTTGTGTAAAATCTCTAGGCCAATATGCATAAATAGCAAACCCAAAAGAAATGAGAATAAAAGGTACTCCAGGAATAATAAAAAGGAGCCATATAATAATTTTGCGGTATTTTTTTTTTATAAACGTCAGATAATTCATTATATTTCAGTTAATTCATTAATGTTTAAATAATATATTTTTTTGATCAATAAGCTAACGTCAGACAATACACTAATATCATAATAATTATATTGGCAAGAAAAAGCATATAAAGAGGAAAGTTGATTTTTTAAGGGCTGTTTTAATGATGTTAAAATACTTTGATTTGTTAATTTACAAAAAGATTCCTTTAAAGTCCAAATTCGATAAAAAGCATTTTTACCATCAATAGCGACAATTTTATTATCTTCATTATTAAAAAAGTGAAGGCTTAATTTTTTATAATCTCGGTCACTGTGCATATTTTCTAGATCAACACCTAATTTAATCGGTTCATCACATAGCGCGACAAAAACCATACCGTTAGAGTGAGAAATAGAGAGCGATAAGGGTAATAAAACATCATTTAAAAACAGTCTTAATACATTGAATTCATGATCAAAGCTTAAGTGTAAGTTTTTAAAGTTATGGTGATAAGTATTTTCGACAATAGCTTTAATTATAAAACGACTTGCAAGAAATTCTTTTTTTGCTGAATTTTTTTTTCTTTTTTTGTAAGAGTTCCGTTCTTTAGTGTGCAAATATTTTATTGCCAATTGCTCAATTTTGGTATTTTCAATTAACGTAGAGTTAAACAAAAAACAGCTGATTTGTTGATTTAAAAAAACATTTTTAATATTGTTTTTTTGTAACTATTCAGCCTCATCTTCAATAAATATATCAGGCAGTTGGTTTTTGAATAGCAATTCAAGGGCTAAACTTGCAGATACATATTGTTTTCTGCAAGTTGACAGATAGCTTCTGAGCAAGCAGAA
>Ga0316203_1000194_pt1 | contig 100343 bp, 92 predicted proteins | sample 6monrhotite_MG_FD_204940 | JGI IMG/M metagenome (GOLD analysis project Ga0316203, IMG submission 204940) | Microbial mat bacterial communities from mineral coupon in-situ incubated in ocean water Damariscotta River, Maine, United States -... | ecosystem: Environmental > Aquatic > Marine >... | reverse complement strand
TTACACTCGTCAAAAAAATACGATAATTCATCACGTAACATGGTTAGTTTCTTTTAAAAAGAAACTAATATGCCACACTGAAAAGATCGTTCAAGTACCCTGTTTTACCTTAAACGATCAGCATTGCTACTTGTTTCAGTATCTTTGTTACGATAACTCAGTAGCTCACTATTTTAACAATTCGCCATAAAAAATTGCCATTGTTCGTTAAAGTCAGTACTAGGTTTTTTCTCAAAACCTGAACGAACATACTGACTAATTTTCCCTTCGGCATAGGCAGAAAGCAAATTAGCAAGTGCTTGCTCACTTACAGGAAAGCCTTTTCCTTCACGTAATTTTCGTTCGCGTAAAACTTGTTTGAATTGTGTTTCTAATTTTTCAAAAAATTGATTTACACGTACTCGTAAGCGCTCATTTTCACCCATTAAGGCGTCGCCCGATAATATTCTGCACATACCCGGATTACGCTCAGCAAATACTAATAAAACATGCAAAATATGATGGCAACGCACTAATGATTCTTTGTGATCACTTAAGATAAGATTAATGCGTGAGAAAATAGATTCTTCAATAAATTCAATTAAGCCCTCAAACATCCGCGCTTTTGAGGGAAAATGACGATAAAGTGCTGCTTCCGATACACCCACTTCTGCGGCTAATTTAGCGGTAGTAATGCGTTGGCCGTTATTGCTTTCTAACATCAGTGCTAAGCATTCTAAAATTTGTTGTTTTCTGTTTGGTTTTTGAGTCGCAGACATAGATTATGGTTCTCTATTTTTGTTATAACACCACTTATTGATGCTTATTGATGCTTATTGTAGCTGTTAATGCTTGTTAATTAAAATATTGTATCGGATTTTAATGTGATGAAATAAATTGGCTAAAGCTGCTGATAAATTGTTGCCATTGTTGATCAGTTAATTTTAATGCATTTGTATTGATACTTAACTCAAAACGGCAAGTATCTTCACTGCAAGCTCTTGGTAGAGGCAATAACGCGACGTTGTTTTCAAGTGACCATTGTAGTACTTTTTCCATCAAAATATCATCAGCTTGCTTAATTTCTAAGTGGAACATATTGGTAACGGGTATTTGGGGAATGGTTTGGCAAGTGTTAGTGGCATTAAAATAGGCAGCAATCTTAGCTGCTTTTCGCACAAAGTTATTCATATTGGGTAAATGTGTTGCTAAGCCCTTTTTTGCGGCGAGTAACTCTGGAAATAAAGTAATAAGGTTACCACCATATCGTCTTGCCCAAACACGTGCTTGGGCAATAAATTCATCGCTACCAGCTAATATAGCACCAGAAATACCGTCTAAATCTTTATAAAAGCTCACATAAACGGAATCGAATAAGCCCGCAATTTCAGCGAGTGATTTTTGATAATATTCAGTACAAGACCACAACCTAGCACCATCAAGATGAAACGCTACATTATTTTGTTTTGTCCATTGCTTTTGGGCGAGTAAGTCGTTCCATGTTGGTAATTGTCCGCCAATTTCACGCATAGGCAACTCAATAAGCAACGCAGCCAGAGGTAATTTTACAGTCAATAAATCGTTCACCGTGATCACCTTTTCAGTAGCACCAATAAGTTGAGCCTTTAACTGATGTAAAAAATGGTAACCTTGTTGTTCATGCAACTGTAAATGTGATGTAGGATGAAAAGCAACATGTGGGCATTTTTTTGCGTCCGACCAAATTCGTAATGCCATTGGTTGCGCCATAGTGCCACTAGGTAAAAAAAGCGCACTTTGTTGCCCCAGTAATTGAGCGACTTCTTTTTCAAACGTTTCTACTAACTCACCCTTGCCATAAACATCTGTTTCTGGATATTGTTCACTTAAGGCTGTTATATCTTTTAAACGTTGTGCCATGCTGAGCTGAGGATTTTTCATTAGCACAGTAGCAGACGACAAAATCATTTGTTGGTATTGTTGTTTAAATACATCACTCAGCATGTTCAGCCTATTTGTTTTTGATTAGTTTTGTGAGTCGTTATATTTGCTTGTAATAAGCAAAACCAACTGGTTAGCCACTTGTTGTTTGTCAGCAAAGGCAATGGCGGTTTCATCAGTTTTAGAAAACACGGTGAGTGAGTTATGGTCGCTATTAAAACCTTGTTTACTGTCTGAAACATCATTTGCCGCGATTAAATCAAGGTTTTTACGCTGTAACTTTCCTTTCGCATATTCAACCATATTCTCAGTTTCAGCGGCAAAACCCACCATAAAAGGCTTATTCGTTTTTGCCGCGACACTTGCGACAATATCAGGGTTTTTTACCAGTGATAACTGTATAGCATCTTCATGTTTTTTGATTTTTTGTGCAGCAACTTTTTCGATACGATAATCCGCAACTGCCGCACAACCAATAAACACATCAGCATTATCTGATAGTAACATCGCTTGTTGATACATTTGCTCGGCACTTATTACATTTACCATTTTACAGTTAGCGGGTGCTGTTATGTTTACAGGGCCCGAGATCAGTGTGACTGAAGCCCCTTGTTCTGTTGCAGCTTTGGCCAGTGCATAGCCCATTTTTCCAGAGCTATGATTTGAAATATAACGAACCGGATCAATGGCTTCGCGCGTTGGTCCTGCGGTAATAACCCAATGTTGACCGACTAGGTTATTACTTAACATAGTGTTTGTGCTGTTGTTAAAAAGATTGATAGTGAGTTCAACTATTTCAGCAACTTCTTGCATCCGCCCTAAGCCAACATCGCCACAAGCTTGTTCACCTGCACCTGGGCCGAATATAGAGACATGGCGAGTTTTTAACGTGTTAACGTTAGCCTGTGTAGGTAAGGCGTGCCACATTTGTTGATTCATCGCTGGCGCAACAGCAATAGGCGCAGCCGTCGCTAAACAAAGTGTGCTAAGCAAATCGTTGGCTAAACCACAGGCTATTTTGGCAATAATATCGGCGGTAGCGGGCGCAATTAAAATTAAATCAGCCCATTTAGCTAACTCAATATGCCCCATTGCAAGCTCTGCTTGAGTATCAAGTAAACTATCAGAAACTGGGTTTGCAGAAACGGCTTGTAAGGTTAGCGGCGTAATAAAGGCTTTTGCACCACGGGTCATCACAACACGTACATTGGCACCCTGTTCCTTTAATCGGCGCACAAGATCAGGCGTTTTATACGCAGCAATGCCACCAGAGATACCTAAAACAATGTTTTTATTTTGTAGATTTTTCATGTGATTTATAAAGGCAATATTTAACAACAAACAATTAGCGCTAAGATAGCATATTTAAGGATTATATTTCATCTTCTGTGGTGTTATTATCGTTTAATACATCGTTATGGTGGTAAAGTTGAAATTGATTCTTACCTTTTGCTTTAGCCTTGTACATTGCGTTATCGGCATGTTTAATTAAGTTAGCGTAGTCAATACCGTGTTCAGGGAAGTAAGCACCGCCAATACTTATCGTAATATTAACGGGATGACCGTTAATCATTATCGTTTTATTGAGGGCATCGATAATTTGCTGAGCGACATTTTGCGCATCGTATTCATGCGTAATTTCTGGGATCCACACTGCAAATTCGTCGCCACCTAATCGACTAATAGTGTTACCGCTACGCGTTGCTAAGGTCATTTTTAGTGCCACCTCATAAAGTAAATAATCGCCAGCTGAATGACCTAGCTAATCATTTATTTTCTTAAATCCGTCTAAATCCATGAACAGTAATGCATTTTTTTTATCGAATTTTCTTTCAGATAAGGTTCTCGACACTATTTTTTGAAATCGAGTGCGATTTGGTAAGCCAGTTAAGGTATCATAGTTCGCTAATCGTTTAAGGTGTTCTAAAGCGGTGGTGCGCTCGGTTACGTCTCGTATCGCTAATATAAAATGATGATGATTATTTAATTCACTGCGGTGAATGTGAATGTCTAAATAGTTTTCCTGTTCATTTTTTTATAATTTCAACCCTGTAATTTTGGTAAGTCCACGGGATAAAGTATCGTTTAATATTCGAAAGCATTCGTCAGAAAATAATTTTTCCAGTGGCATGTTGTTTAGTATATGTTGAGGCTGTTTAAATAATTTTTCTGAGGCAATATTTGCTGACGTAATTTTATTGTCATCACACACTAAAATAGCATCAAAAGAGGTATCACTTAATTCTCGCCAACGCTTTTCACTGGCTTGTAATTTTTGTTCAGTAACTTTTCGTTGATGTATTTCTCGTTCTAATTCTTTTACATTTTTTTCTAACTGCTGCTGAACCACTTCTAAATTTCTCGCGTAAGCAAATAATCGTTGCTTTAACAAACTACTTAATTGTTCAGGATGCTTATTTTTATCCAAGGACTCTATATTCAAATCCATTTTAGTAAAGGCTAAATTATTATCAATAATTGCTAACTCAGGATGAGTGTTACTATAATTTTTAATTTTGTTTTCAATTTCTTGAGGTTGAGCCATTAAAAACAAGCAATCATGTTGCTGTAAACTACGGCATGTTAATTCTCTTGCTTCAAGAGGAATACCAAAACTTTCTTGGCACCAACCACTAGAATATCCCGCATTCATTACACAAATAGGATTTTCGTTTACTTCTTTCGAACCCAACCATGCGTCGCATTCAAAGGTATTAGGGTGTTTGTAGATCAAACAAAAATTATCGTCAGCAGTAGGATTTGATTCTGCTAATATGTCAACAAAAGCCCAGCCAGTAAAAGCAAAATGTACAGGGCCAGCAGAAAGCTTGGCGATGGGATCGGTAAGATTCATTTTATGGTGAAAGTTGCGCGCATCAGAACGACCAATGGCATGTGCTAATTCATAGAGCAAACTAGACGCGAATAAATCGGCTTCAAGTGGATTTTCTTCACCGAATAATTTGCGAACTAATTGATAAAATTCAACCGAAAATGCGGCGCCACGAATTAATATATATCGTGAGCCATCAACATCAATTGTGCCTTTAGTTGGATCTGAGTGCAAAGCATCAAAATATTGTTGAACATTATTTTGAGCTTGTTCAAAAATAGGTTTGAAATCTTCTGGGACATTGACACTATTAAGCAAAGAATCACCTTATATATGTAAGTACAGATCTATAGATTAGCAAATAAAATTTATTTTCACTTTGTTTTTTGTCTACACTTATACATATTTTACATATTTCGCTAAATTCAAGGATGAATATACATGTTAAAAGACTGGCCAGAACAAGAACGTCCACGAGAAAAATTATTAAACCAAGGCGCTAATAGTTTAAGTGATGCAGAATTATTAGCGATATTTTTACGTACAGGTGTCGTTGGCTGTAATGTTGTTGAGTTATCACGTAAATTATTAAAAAACTTTGGCAGCTTGGCGGCTTTATTGGCAGCTGATCATCATGAATTTTGCCAGCAACACGGCTTAGGTACAGCAAAATTTGTGCAACTACAAGCTAGCTTAGAAATGTCGAAACGATTTTTAGTCGAACAATTAAAACAAAGCGATGCGTTAACTTCTTCACAGGCTACCAAACAATATTTACAAGCAGAATTACGTAATGAATCACGTGAAGTATTTGCGGTACTGTTTTTAGATAATCAACATCAAGTATTAAATTTTGAGCGATTATTTTATGGCACTATTGACGCAGCGGCCGTATATCCACGCGTTATCGTTGAAAAAGTTTTAAAACATCACGCCGCGGCAGTTATTTTAGCGCGTAATCATCCATCAGGCGTTTGTGAGGCAAGCATTGCAGATAATCAAATAACCGTGCGCATTAAACAAGCTTTGCAGCTAATTGATGTACGTGTGCTTGACCATTTAATTGTTGCTGGACATCAGTGCTATTCGTTTGCAGAACACGGTCATTTGTAACAATTATAAAAAAATAGTCCTAAAAAGTTGCAACAAAAGGAAATGACGGTTAGTTTTTAACAATAAGTTATTTTAATCTGTTTAAAAGGATCCTCTTATGACTGATAGTGCCAACATTGATGACGAACGTCGGCAGTCATTTCGTATAGATATGGAAAAAGAGTTAGTTGATATTTCTTGGACTGATGATTTGGGTAATATGCAACGACGTAAAATTGTTTGTTTGGATTTTTCACGTGGTGGTTTGAAAGTAGATTGTGATCAAGCGATCCCCGTTGAAACTAATATTGAAGTTTTATTTAACGCAGCTCATCCAAGCAGCCAAAAATTAACGGGTAGAGTATTGCGTTGTGTTAAAGATGATTCTGGTTGGTTCCATATTGGATTACAGCTGGATAATTAAATTAAAAAATAAACTATATTCAAAAGTTACGTAGTTTAAATCACATAGTTGTTTTAATAACGGTCACATTAATAATTTTAGTTTGATCGCGTTACAAATTTATTAGAGTAGTATAAGGATTAACATCATGATGATATTAGTAGGTGGTGAAAAAGGCGGTAGTGGTAAAAGCTGCCTAGCACAGAATTTAGCTGTGTATTTCGCTCGAGATAAAAAAGCGATTGTGCTTATGGTGGATTGTGATCCTCAACGCACCACCTCTGATTGGATACAAGCACGCAATAGTGATCCTTCGCTACCAGCAATTAATTGTATTCAACTGTATGGTAAAATTCGTAACGATTTATTGAGCTTAGCGCAACATTACGACTATGTAATTGTTGACTGTGGAGGACAAGATAATTTAGCGTTACGTGCCGCAATGTCAGTTGCTGATCATGTTGTTATTCCGCTTCGCCCCAAACGACGCGATTTAAAAACGGTACCGCATATGGAAGATATGCTTAGCACCTGTAAAATGGTTAATCCTAAAATGTTGGCATCATTTGTTATAACTCAATGTCCGTCATTACCCAATCAAGCCACTCGTATTTTTGAAGCAAAAGAAGTATGTACCTCATACGGTATTAACGTACTAAACGCCGTAACCTATAGCCGTAATATTTATGACGATAGTGAAGAACAAGGCTCGTCTGTATTAGAAAATGAACCTGAAGGAAAAGCAGCAGTTGAAATGATTGCTATTGCTGAGGAGTTATTAGCAATGAAGCCGGACAATTCACATGAGTTTATCTGATTTAAAAAAGAGCCATAGCAAGCAGCCCAAAAAGAAAAATTTTACCGTAGATGAATTTATTTCAGATGCTGAAAATTATGCTAAGGGCTCCGCAGCAATAGTTAGTAAAGACACTAAAAATCTAAGTATGGGGCAAGCATTATTACTGGCAAAAAAACATTTAAGTGATAAATCAGCACCTCATAGTAAGCCTTTTCGCCGAGCCACTTTTACATTGAGCGAAGAGGCAATAGCACAGTTAACTCATCTTTCAGAGGGGTCTGATTTAGCAAAATCGCATATAATTCGTATTTTAATTAACGAATTATGCAGTAAAGATCAACGAGATCGTTTGCAAGAATTGTTGGATTCTCAAACCGATTAAATTTTATATTTATTTATAAAAAACGCTAAAACTTTACAGCAGAAACATTCAACTCAATGAAAAATAACTAAAAAAATGCTTTTTTGGTTATTTTTTGGTTAAGACTAGTAATCATTAATTTCTTTCTCTATAATATGCCACCTTTTTCAGGATCCTGAGGCGACGGTCTTGAGGATAACAAGCTCGAGCTGAAATTAATTTTTGGAGTGACTCACATGTCTAAAGTTTGCCAAGTAACCGGCAAGAAACCAGTTGTAGGGAACAACCGTTCTCACGCTAGAAACGCGACTCGTCGTCGTTTCTTACCTAACCTTCAATCTCACCGTTTTTGGGTAGAGAGTGAAAACCGTTTCGTTAAATTACGTTTAACTCCGAAAGGAATGCGTATTATCGATAAGAAAGGTATTGATGCAGTGTTAACTGATATCCGTGCCCGTGGCGAGAAAGTTTAAGTACTTTTCTAAAGGAAATTGTTATGCGCGATAAAATTCGTTTAGTTTCTAGTGCTGGTACTGGTCATTTTTATACTACAGATAAAAATAAAAAAACCATGCCAGAAAAAATGGAAATAAAAAAATTCGATCCAAGAATACGTCAACACGTAATCTACAAAGAAGCTAAAATTAAGTAAGCTTTTTTAGGATTTTAAAAAACCCAGTTGCTATTGTAAGCGCTGGGTTTTTTTATACTCTTTTTTTATTGGTAGAATTTACGTTACAATGTATACACTTTTCATATAGCGTTATAAAAGCACGATGAGACTATCCCGTACTGGTTGGAATAATGTCATTATTTTTTCTGTGATGATCATTATTATTTTTCTTAATTTTACCAATAATAAACTTTTTCGTCGTAATGGTGATGGCGCGTATACGCAAGACGTTGCCATTTTTAAAGACCATGCCGTAATTTTAACGCTAACGATTAACCAGCAGATAAAAATTGAGCGCATTGGTCAAACATGGCGTATGGCACCGGTAAAGCTCAAAACACAAGCATTAGAACAAATGATGCTGTCTTGGCAGCAGGCTACCGGCAATACTGAAACGCTCAAATATGATTTAAGCAAACAAACAGCAATTAATGTAACAGCTGTACTGGCGGGTGAAGATAAACCACAACGATTAAGCTTGTATCCAACACAAGATCAATTACTATTGTTTAATCACCAAACAGAGCAATGGTTATCTTTACCGCTAGCCATTTATTATCAGTTAATACCTGCAAAGCTTTTTGCTCAGTAATAACGCATTTAATCCTTTATTTTAAAATAAATAATCAACGAATATAGAAGAGCATTATGCCCGAATTACCTGAGGTAGAAGTTTGTCGATTAGGCATTTTACCGCACATTATTAATCAGCAAGTAAGTGAAGTAGTGATTAGACAACCAAAACTTCGCTGGCCTATTCCTGATGAAATAAAAATGCTGGTAGGAGAAACGGTTGAAAGTGTTGAACGTCGTAGTAAATATTTACTGATCAAATTTAAAACAGGTACGCTACTACTCCATTTAGGTATGTCGGGCACAGTGCGTATTGTTAATAATAATGTTGAGCTTAAAAAGCATGATCATTTTGATTTGGCTTTTGTTCATGGCAAAGTAATGCGTTTAAATGATCCTCGGCGTTTTGGAGCTGTGTTGTGGTTTGCTGGTAATATTGATGAGCAAGGCATATTAAGTAAATTAGGCCCTGAGCCATTAACTGATGATTTTAATCACGATTATTTATATCAAAAAGCAAAAAAACGCACCGTGCCCATTAAAACGTTTTTAATGAATAATGCCATTGTTGTTGGCGTAGGTAATATTTATGCTAATGAAGCTTTATTCAAAGCGGGCATCTTGCCAACCCTAAGCGCAGGTAAAATCACTAAAAAACGATTAGATAAACTTACTGACATAATCAAAGAAGTGCTAGCAGCGGCAATAAAACAAGGAGGTACTACGTTAAAAGACTTCACCCAAAGTGATGGAAAACCAGGGTACTTTGCTCAAGAATTGATGGTTTATGGCCGCGCAGGTAAACCCTGTTTAGTGTGCAAAGCACCACTTGAAGAAATTCGTCAAGCGGGGCGTAGCTCTGTTTTTTGTCATAAATGTCAAAAGTGATCATCAATCCTGTTTTTAGTCAGGATGACACGTTAAATAAACACTAATTGAGTATTAAAAACTTACGGATGTAATTTTTCAATTAATGCTTTTTTTACGACTTGATGAACAAACTGGTCTACATCACCATAATGTAATGCAACTTCTTTGACTAAGGTGGATGAAATAAATGAATTTTCTTCAGCTGGCGTTAAAAATACACTTTCTAAATCAGGCGATAGTCGGCGATTCATATTGGCGAGTTGAAATTCATATTCAAAATCAGAAACGGCTCGTAAACCACGAATCAGTACATTTGCTTGGTTTTCTTTGGCAAAATCTACCAGTAAACCACTAAACCCGACAACGGAAACGTTGGGTAAATGTTTTGAAACTTCTTTTAACATAGCTACACGATGATCGAGATCGAACATTGGCTTTTTACTTGGACTGGCAGCAACACCAATAATTACATGGGTAAATAAGCGGCTTGCCCGTTCAATTAAATCGGTATGGCCATTAGTTACCGGATCAAAGGTTCCAGGGTAGATTGCTTTTACGGTCATAAATAAAAGTTTATTTAGTTATTGTGGTTACCATTGTAATCGCCAGATCAACAAAGTTACAAGTGCCAAGATTAAAAAGGTTAAAGCTTTTACTCCAAAATACTTTTCTTTGTGTAAATTTTGATAGTATGATGTGAATATCTATTCATTTATATTAACAAAAGCACACTACATGAAGACACGCGATAAGATTATTCAAGCAAGCATTGATTTATTCAATGAGCAGGGTGAAAGAAACGTTACCACTAATCATATTGCGGCCCATTTAGGTATTAGTCCGGGTAATTTGTACTATCATTTTCGTAATAAAGAAGACATCATCCTTTCAATTTACGATGAATATGCGCGAAATCTATTACTTGAGACTTTTCCAAAAGTATCTCCCGAAATTAAATCGCTCGATGCCATTATCATGTATATGGATGCAGTATTCCAAATGATGATGAAGTTTCGCTTTTTTTACAGTAATTTACCCGTATTGTTAGATAAAAATCCTAGCTTGCGGGAAAAATATGTCGAAGTTCAGCAGTCAATTGCCGAACGAGTAAGTCAATTATTGATTTCATTAAGGGACTCAAAAATTATTGATTTTGATGATAGTGAATTAGCCGATATTGTGAGTATTTTACGTTTAGTAAACACGTTTTGGCTAAGTTTTTATCAAACACAAAATATTGATGTTGAGATAACTGACGCCGTTTTTTATCAAGGTGTATTAAAAATATTGGTGATATTAAAACCTTATACTACCTCAGAGGCTCTTTCTGAATTTAATAAAGCACGCGAAATGTACCAACAACGCTGCCAAGCTGATTTAACTGATTCAGAATAGCGTTTTCTAACTTTACGATTTTATGTTTAGCAACCTGTAGGTGTGTTTTTATAAAAGAATCAATCTACTTTTACGATTACACTGATGTATTTTAATCGCTTTATTTTAACTGTTAATTGAACCATACTTTGCTCAAATATTTAGTTAAACCAAAAGGAAATAAATATGTTCACTGATAAAACAGGCGAAACTGTACCTAACGTTAATTTTATTATGCGCACTAACGATGAATGGGTCACTCGTAGTACAGACGATATTTTTGCGAATAAAACTGTTGTTGTATTTTCATTACCGGGTGCTTTTACACCAACTTGTTCATCTACTCACTTACCACGTTATAACGAATTAGCCAGTACTTTTGCTAATAATGGCGTTGATGAAATTGTGTGTTTATCCGTTAATGATACATTTGTAATGAATGCATGGGCAGCCGCCCAAGAAGCCGATAATATTACCGTGATACCTGATGGTAATGGTGAATTTACCGAAGCGATGGGATTATTAGTCGATAAAAAAGAGATAGGTTTTGGTAAGCGCAGTTGGCGTTATTCAATGCTGGTTAAAAATGGTGTTATTGAAAAAATGTTTATAGAACCGAATAAACCGGGTGACCCGTTTGAAGTTTCTGACGCTGATACCATGCTTAGTTTTATAAATAGTAACGCCAAAGCACCTGACGATATTACTTTATTTACTAAAAATGGCTGCCCATTTTGTGCAAAAGCCAAAGCATTGCTCAAAGAAAAAGGCTTAAGTTATGAAGAAATTATTCTTGGTAATGATGTTAAATTAAAAGGTATGCGTGCGGTAACCGGAGAAACAACAGTGCCGCAAATCTATATTAATGGTACGCATATTGGCGGAAGTGAGCATTTAGCGAGTTATTTTAATAAGTAACTATGTAGCTTAATTAATTGTTTGTGAGTTTAAAACAACAATATCGTTTTAAACTCACGACAATGTTATGATAGCCAAACTAATAACAGCATTGAACATTAAATGGATAACCAACCCTACAACCCACTTCATGGCATTACTTTAAAAGTTCTCGTTACTCAATTGGTTGAACACTTTGGATTTGACTATTTAGGTAAAGAAGTCAAAATTAAATGCTTCACTCAAGATCCTAGTATTCAATCCAGTTTAAAATTTCTGCGTAAAACCCCATGGGCCCGTGAAAAGGTTGAACAACTTTATATTAAAAATAAAATTAAGCTATCCACTCATCAATAATTGTTATGTCAGGGTGGTGATATTTATTGATGAACAAAGTAATAAAGTTAAGCATAATCGCGTATAAGACTTTAGCTACACCAACAAAAGCAATTTGACTTGAACACTTCAAGTAACCATATATCAAGCTAACGGCTATAATATAGACGATGTTTTAGCATCGTCAGTGCTTTTTTGAAAACTCTAACGATTAACTTTATTTTTCATCTACAGATTCCAAATCAGTAACAACCACAGAGGTTGAGCCAATATTTTTTGCTCTAACTCGCATTAATTCTCGTAATTTTGAAATTTGTTGTTTTGATAAATGGCCTACAATTTCATCTCCACGCGTGTCCACTGAAAAGCCTTGCGTCGCATCAAGTAATGCTGCTTGATTGGTCATTAGGCCGATCCCATAAGTTTTAATCGTTCCATATAGGTCTGTTATATTCCAATTATTTATTTTTGGCTTTAATAGCTTAGAATGTGTAATTTTTTCCCTAAGGTTTTCTTCAGCAAATTTCAATAAATGTTGTTCCAGATCGTTTTGAAAATTTGGAAAATAATCTGCATTACGCTGATAATAACTCGATACATAAGTTACATCGCCATTATTTAGTCTAGTTCCTCGGTTAGAGTTGATAAATTCAGAGGCATTATGTTTAAGTAGCTGGTACACATTTTTGCCTGTAAAAGCTTGTTTTAGAATATTAGGACCTCCGATAATACCCTGATATAACCCATAAATAATTAATGGATTTTTACCATATTCCGTCATTAATATTTTATTACGGATATCATTTAAACTTAACGCAGTACCGCTAATGGCGATATTTTTTTTCGTTAAAATGGAATCTGTACCGGTTAACAAAGGTTTTAAATTTCTTATGGGATACTTTTTAACAATTTCATCAATTAAAACAATATTATGAAGGTTAAGCCAATACGCTAACTGTTCTTGTTTTTTATATAAACACAGCGAACGTTGGTTCGGTAAATCTTCTAAATATTTTCTCACTATACTCAAGTTTGTTCTTTGAGTTTGCACTTGAAAAAGTTCATAAGAAAATTTATTACCTTCATTATCGGTACTTCTATGTACTTTTTGCTTCAGCTTAGTGCCGGTAGAGGCTATATTGCCTCTACCGTATGTCCGTTTGGATCTCCCCATATCTAAAACCGAACTGTCTAATAAGTCATTTACATAATGAAAGTCCATAGCCAGTGTTGAATCTGGTGTACTACAATTAAATTGCTGAAATGTCTTAGTTTCGGCCGCTACAACTAACGGCAACATCATAAACATGGAAAATAAAAATTTTATTTTTTTACTCATAAAATAAATAATGTTCATATAAAATTTCTTATATTAAAAATAATTACCCGTGGTGCATTATTTAAAAATTGAAACACTAATGCGTAATAATAACGCCAATTTCAAACGCCTTGTCCAAAGCGTTAAGTAAAGCGAGAAACAATAGAAACCATATTTTTTCGGCTGTGTAAACTATGTTTTTATTCAGTAACCTTCTTATCACCTGTAGGAATATAACATTAGGTTATATTCCAGAGTGATAAAATACTAAACCTCTCGTAATTTATACTAGCAAAAGGCTATAAATTACGGCAATCTTAACGGCTCGCTGTAATTCATACATTTAAGTATAAAAACTGAAAAAGATATTATTCATGGAAAACATTAATCACTTTACGTTAACTTGGCAATGTCCTGATACTTGTGGTGTATTGGCAAAAGTTAGCCAATGTCTATTTGAGCACGGTGCTTTTATTACCGAAACATCACAATACAGTGATCCTTATACCGAACAGTTTTTTTCACGGGTTGCCTTTGATGATCGAAATTTTAATGCCAGTATCGCTGAATTCAAAGTTGCACTTGGTCAGTTAGCGGTTACTTTAAATATGGATTATAAATTACGCGATAAACATGATTTTCCAAATATTGTTATTGCGGTATCGAAAGATGATCACTGTTTGGTTTCATTATTAACTAAATGGAAAGCTGGGGTTTTACCGGTAAATGTTGCCGCAATTATCTCTAACCATACCGATTGTGAAAAATTAGCACAATGGCACGAGGTGCCGTTTTATCATTTACCTATTTCTCCTGAAAATAGAGTCGAACAAGAAGCGAAAATATTAGCGGTGATGGAAAATACACAAAGTGAATTGTTAGTGTTAGCGCGCTATATGCAAATATTATCAGATGATTTGTGTGGTAAAATTAAAGGCCATGCAATAAATATCCATCATTCATTTTTACCCAGTTTTAAAGGCGCTAAACCTTACCATCAAGCGCATGCACGTGGCGTAAAAATTATTGGTGCAACCGCACATTATGTTACCCCTGATCTCGATGAAGGCCCCATTATTGCACAAGAAGTTAAACCCATTAATCACAATTTTACCATTAACCAAATGGTACATTTAGGTCATGATTTAGAAGCAACCGCACTTAGCTATGCGGTACGACTACATGCAGAGCAACGTATTTGTTTAAATGGCGATAAAACAGTGATTTTGTAGAATACTATTCTCTTAAAATGAGAGTGGTAATTTTTTGTAAGCTTTTCTTTGCAGTAGACTTACATAATGAATAAAAAGCACTGTGATAAATTAACGTCAAAATTTGGGACTGATCGCTGTTTGTGATAAAAATTGCTTATTCAGGATTGAAATACATAAAAGAGTTCAATACTCAAATAAGTACGTTAAGTACACATTAATTAGAGAAGGTTGTTATGATCAAAATTGAAAAAATTCATCACGTTGCTTATCGCTGTAAAGACGCCAAAGAAACCACCGATTGGTATAAAGACAAACTGAACATGGATTTAGTGTTAGCGATTGCTGAAGATGAAGTGCCATCAACCAAAGCCCCAGATCCTTATATGCATATTTTTTTAGACGCTGGTAATGAAAATGTTTTAGCTTTTTTTGAAATTCCAAATTCACCCGATATGGGGCGTGATGAAAATACTCCTGCATGGGTTCAGCATTTAGCTTTACGAGTTGAAAATGTAGAAGCATTAGTAAACGCTAAAGAAGAATTAGAAAGTAAGGGTGTAGATGTTTTAGGGCCAGTTAATCACGGCGTGTTTAAATCCATTTACTTTTTTGATCCTAACGGTCACCGTTTAGAGCTAGCAGCCAATACAGGAACACCAGAACAATACAAACAACTCAATAAAGTTGGTTCTGCGATGATTGAAGAATGGGCGGTAACCAAAAAAGCACCGCGTCACGCTGCTTGGTTGCACGAGCAAGATTAAACTGTTCTTTTGTAAAAATAGCAGTAAAAATTAAGCCAGCTAAATAGCTGGCTTTTCTTTTTGTTTTTTACATATGGCAGAAAAAGAAGTTTCATGGCGTTGGTTTGTGGTAACTATAATTTTTTATATAATAAATTATGCTATATATGTATTTTTTTATAACAAAATGTGAAATTTTATAGGCAAAGATAATTTAAAACGAATGTTTTCGTACAAAAACCAAACAAAAAATAGTGCTACATTGACGTTTTTTGTTGTAAGACATTGACCATATTTACATTTTTCACATATATTTATTTATTTTTGTAAAAAATATTTCATATTTAAAACAATGCTTTGCCTGTGTTTTTTTTCGTTTATACAAAAACAAAGCAAATTTACTCTTGCTCATTTGTTAAATATAGGTAAAGTATTGTCCAGCTGCCAAGCAATAAAAATAAAAATAGCAGCAAACAATAATAAAAAGGATTGTGTTAGCTAAGGAAGGTTTCGACATTCTCTAATAGAATGTATAAATTTTAATACGGATGATTTATTAATTATCAGGAAGATATTTTAAAATATAAAGTCCAGAGGGCATTTAAGGAAAGCCAATAAGCTGTCAGGAAGACTGAGAATAATAAGCAAGTCAAGTAGGGAAGCAATAATAATAATTAGGAATATGTCACTGTTAACAGGGACTGTGTAAATCGGTCAGGATACCAAACAAGAATTGGAATTAAAAATTTGTTGGTTTTTCCACAAATTTTCTCCGAAAGCGATAGCTCAGGCTATCGCTTTTTTATTTTTACGCCTTTTTATATTCTCTCCTCGTAAATTTTGCTAAAATACTCGGTAATTTTATTAAATAACTGAATCACCCTTTATGTCACGCTCGAAAAAATCAAGAAAACAAGGCTCAGCGCCTACCGCAAAACCTAAATTAAGTAAAAAAGAGCTTGAAAGCATTGAAAAGCGTGTGCGCAAGCATAAAGGCAATAAAGCGGGTAATCGTCAACAAGAAACCTCGCCAAAAAATGAGGATAAAAATCTTTTTGAAAATAAAGATCCTCGTTTAGGTAGTAAAAAACCCATTGTGCTAATTAAAGAAACCGCAAAAAAGCCAAAACAACTGAAATCAGTTAAAGTAGCTCCAATTGCTGCTGTTCGCACAATAGAACCGGAAAGCACATCAATAGATGAAGTAGCTTTAGAGCAAGAATTAGAATCTATTGAAGAAAACCAAAATATTCAAGCTATCTTAACCAAGCAAGAACAGGGGCTTGAATTGTCTGAACAAGAAGTTAATTTCTTTAATGAGCAAATGACTCGTCATCAAGAAATTTGTGAATTGCTCGGTTATGACGAAGAAAACGAAGATGAGGAATTGGAGGTTGATCGCCATACATCTGAAGATGATCTGTGGGATAAACTTGATAATAATGATTTTTCGAAAAATTTATAGTGTTTGAGTAATTAATCGTGATGATTTGGATTCTGTTTGCTGTAGTGATAATTGTTGTGCTCGTTTTTTATGCGGGAACGCTATTGTTCCAATTGAAAAAACAAACGCAAGCTCAAAAAGAAGCTGAGAACAATCGTAAAAAGGGCTTAGAAGAGCATGACGCAAAAATTTTGAGCAGTGTGGCTCTTATTGTACAGGCTCTACAAGAGAAACAATGTGATCTTTCTGAAGGTTGTTGGCGATTATGTGTATTGCTTGACTCATTAAAAACTTGCTCAGGCTTGGCTGCCAAGTTTCCTGCAATTTATGGTTTATATAGTAAAGTAAAAGATATGGCAATTCTTGAACAGCGCAAAAAGTTAGAAAAAAAGCAGCGTATGCGTGAGGATTATAACCGCCTTAAATTTGAAGCTGAATACCAACCAGCAATTGAGCAAGATTTAGCACTATTAGCCGAATTTACTGATGATCAAATTGTTGCCACTAAAATGCATTAAGTTTTGCGCTTGATCAATATTTTTATTTTATGCGTTTGTTAAACTAGTGCGATTAATTTAAGTAAACTCTCTTGGACATACTGATGATCAATTCCTCTTTTAATAAAAAAAAGGCCGTGCATAATTTTTTTGATGAGCAGTTACTCAATAAATATAATACCAGTGGACCAAGATACACATCGTATCCTACAGCATTAGAATTTGATGATCAGTTTACCGACCTTGACTTAAAAACAGCGATTAAAGTGTCACCTAATCGGGAATTATCGTTATACGTGCATATTCCCTTTTGTCATAGCCTTTGTTATTACTGTGGCTGTAACAAAGTAATAACTCGTCATCGAGATAAAGCCGATATATATCTTGACTATTTAGCACAAGAAATAACATCGCGCGCAGCATTATTTACCGATTATACCGTTAAGCAATTGCATTGGGGTGGTGGAACACCAAGTTTTTTAACGCATCAGCAAATCACTAAATTAGTTGCCTTACTAAAAAACAGTTTCACTTTTGCAGAACATGTAGAAATGAGTATTGAAATTGATCCTCGTGAAATAGAGCTAGATTTAGCTCAACACCTATTTGATTTAGGCTTTAATCGTTTAAGTCTTGGCGTGCAAGATATTGATTTAAAAGTTCAGCAAACGATTAATAGAGTGCAATCTACTGAATTTATCGGTGCTTTTATAAAACAAGCAAAAACGGTTGGTTTTAAATCTATTAATGTTGATTTGATTTATGGCTTACCTCATCAAAACCAAACTACCTTTACGAAAACATTAGTGAAAGTACATGAGTGGGATGTTGAGCGCATATCTTTGTTTAGTTATGCTCATTTACCAAGTCGTTTTGCTGCACAACGTAAATTGCGCGATGAATGGTTACCGAGTGTTGATGAAAAGTTTGCTTTAATGAAATTAGCCATTGAAACTTTATGTGGTTATGGCTATGAATTTATCGGCATGGATCATTTTGCTAAACCTAATGACGAATTAGCCATTGCCCAACGTAACGGTGTTTTACATCGTAACTTTCAAGGTTATACCACAAAAGGTGACTGCGACTTACTTGGTTTAGGCGTTTCTTCCATTAGTGCTATTGGTCATAGTTATAGTCAGAACATTAAAGAATTAAAAGCGTATTATCAAGCTATTGAGCAAAACCAACAGGCCGTAGATAAAGGCTTAACGCTCACCCAAGATGATATTATACGTGGTGAAGTAATTCGTGAACTAATGTGTAATTTGCATGTAAACAAAAAGACAATAAATAACAGATTTAAGCATATTGAAGGTTTTAACTTTGATGACTATTTTTCGGAAGATTTACTCGCGCTAACTACATTTGCGGAGGATGATTTACTGGTTAATAATGCTGAAGATATAACGGTTAAGCAAAGTGCGCGCTTACTTATTCGAAATATTTGTATGTCGTTTGACGCTTACATGAAAAAGAAAGTTAATCAGCAGCGCTTTTCTCGCGTTATTTAACGAGTTAATCATTTAACTTGTCGGAATAAGTATTCTTAAATAACACCTAAACTAAATTGCTCTCCGGCACTGGAAAACATTAATTCAGTGCCATTTTCTGTTTCTACTTCTTTTGCTATATCAACCCATTGATAATAAACATTACGATGCACTTTAGCTAATAGGTTACGTCTAACAATAACGTATAGTTCACCTTTGTCAGAAATAACGAGAGGGTGTTCTTTCGATAAGGTAAATTCATCATCTAAATTGGTGGCAACCGACATGCTGGTTTGTGCTTGGTCTTGCCATTGCCACTGGGTGAGAACAAAAGGCACGCCTTCCACTTTAATCCCCACCTTTTCTACCGGCGTGACTAAAAAATAGTTACTATCTTCTTTTTTTAATACCGAGGCAAAAAGTTTAACTAAAGATAAACGTTTGAAAATAGTGCCATTATAAAACCAACTACCATCATTTTTGATCAGTAAATCAATATCACCGCAAAAGTCGGGGTTCCAATCTTCAACTGGGGGTAATTTGTTTTTTGCTCCACCAACATGACCGCTGATTTGGCTAGAAATATCTTCTAATGACATGAAAAATCCTTTCACTTAACTATAAATTTAATCATAGTAAAAAAAGTGCGAAATGAAAAATTTAAACGTATTAGTCTAAATTTTTCTTAAAACGTAATGAAGCAATCGTTAAGCCCGCTATTGTGAAAATGAATAACCAATAAAGATCAAAACGCATATTAAATACATCAACATCGCGTAATACTATGCCACGAATTAAGCGCATAAAGTGTGTAGCGGGTAGTGCTTCGGCAATATATTGTGCAGCGAGGGGCATACCTTCATAAGGAAACATGAAGCCCGATAATAAAATGGAAGGTAGTAATACAAAAATGGTCATTTGCATTGATTGTAGTTGGTTTTTCGCGATGGTTGAAATAACTAAGCCTAATACTAAGCTGGCGGCAATAAATAACATGGTTGCGGCGCCAAGTTGTAATAAACTGCCATTAACAGGTACCGAAAATATCACATAGCCTAACCCTAAAATAATCGACATTTGCACTAAGCCAATAAACACATAAGGAATAATTTTCCCGAGCATCAGTTCAAAAGAACGTACTGGCGTGGTGATTAACATTTCTAAATTTCCCCGTTCGCGTTCACGCACAATAGCGGCAGAGGTAAACATAATCATGGTCATGGTTAAAATAACGGCAACTAAACCTGGCACTATGTTAACGACCGTGCGTTGTTCTGGGTTATAAAATAAAGTGACTTCAAAAGTGGGGGGCGAGCGGTTTGTTGGCTTATGCAATAATTCTGCTAATGGCATGTTACGTAAGCCTTTTATTGCGCTGGCAATCATAGTATCTGAGCTATCAACCAGCCATTGTGCTATGGGCCGACTTGTTTCTTCATCACTGGCTGGTGGCGAGCCTAAACCAACACTTTGGTGACGTACTAAGCGTTGGCTAACATCGTTAGGAATAACCAATACCGCATGTACTTCACCCGCTGAAATGGCGGCTTGCGCTTCACGAATGGATAAATAATGCTGAGTAAAATTAACCACTTGAGTCGCACCAATGGTTTGTACTAAGACCCGAGATAAACCACTTTGGCTTTGGTCTACCAGCCCAACGGGAACATGACGAATATTAGTATTAATGGCAAAACCAAATAACATTAATTGAATAAGTGGGATCATAATAACCATACCAAAGGTCATGCGATCACGTTTTAGTTGCATTAGCTCTTTGAAAAAAATTGCTTGTATGCGTAAGAATGAATTCATTGTCTGCCCTCACCAGTACAAGTAACAAAAACATCTTCTAAGCTTGGCCGAACCTGGGCTAATTCGATTATTGATTTACTAAAAGGTAGTTGCTGTAAAAATTCGATAGGTTTGCTCACTTTTTTAGCCACCAATACCCGTAAGCGCGCGCCCAATTGTGCAGCAGAAACAATTTCAGGTAACGCAATTAAGTGTTTTTTTAGCGTGCGGATATCATTAGAAACCACTTCAATTACATGGGCATGCATATTGGCCATTAATTCGTCGGGTGATCCGTCGGCACGTTTTATACCGGATTCTAAAATGGCAAGCTTATGGCAACGCTCTGCTTCATCCATATAATGGGTTGATACTAAAATAGTGGTGCCTTGATCGCATAAATCAAAAAGTTGCTCCCAAAATTCACGACGATTTTCAGGATCAACCGCTGAGGTCGGTTCATCTAAAAAAAGTAATTCAGGCTTGTGTAAAACGGCGCCAGCTAAGGCTAAGCGCTGGCGTTGGCCGCCACTCATGCTTCCAGCAAGTTGATTCGCTTTGCTATCTAAACCATAAATATCAAGTAACTCACTAATGCGCAGTTGCTGTTTTTTACCATGCAGTCCGTAAATTTTGGCTAAAAACTTTAAATTTTCTTTTATCGTTAAATCGTCATAAAGGGAAAATTTTTGTGTCATGTAGCCTATTTTTAAACGTAACTTTTCGGCATCTTGCGGTAATTGCAACCCGAGAACATTAATACTGCCAGCGCTGGGTTTTAACAAACCAGTTAACATTCGAATTGCAGTGGTTTTGCCACAACCATTAGGCCCTAAAAAACCATAAATACGGCGTTTTTCAACTTCTAAATCTAACTTTTGAATCGCTTTTAAATCGCCAAAATTGCGGGATAATTGCTGCGCTTTAATGGCTAGTTCAGGCTTGTCTGTTAAGCTCATGGCAACTCAACCTGTGCCGGTAAACCGTTAGGTAAATTACTATACTGCTGCGGTAATTGTACTTCGGCTAAGTACATTAAACGCGCACGGTCTTTTTGATTTAATGCGTAATAGGGAGAAAAGGCAGGTTCGTTCGCTATCCAGCGCACTTTACCCTGTAGAGGTTGTGCTAAACCATCTACATGCACAACTAGCATACTGCCCATTTTTATTTTTACGCGATAAGTTTCTGGTACATATACGCGCGCAAAAGGGGCTTTACCGGCTAAAACAATGGCAAGTGGACTGCCTAGCGTGACGCGTTCACCTAAATTCCACGGTAAGTTGTCTAAAATTCCATCACGAGTTGCCGTTATCGTTAAATCTTTCAGTTTTTTATTTTCACTGGCAAGTACTGCTTGCGCGGCGGCTAATTGTGCCTCACCTATCGCTAAATCTTCAACGCGAGTACCATTGGTAAGTTGCTTTAGGGATTCTTGCGCTAATTGTAAATTTGCTAAATTTTCATCCCGTTTGGCTAACGCTTTATTTAAATCGGCTTGGCTCGTCAGGTTGTTTTTAGCCAAGTTATGAATACGCTTATAATTACTTTCACTTTCAAGTAGTGATGCTTTGGCACCCGTTACCTTAGCACTGGCACCTGCGACTTCTTCAGGACGAGCACCATTGCGTAATTTATCTAAATTCGCTTGTGCTTTGAGTAATTCTGCTTGGGCATGAGCTACTTGGGCTTGTTGTTGTGTTTTATCGAGCTCGACTAACACTTGCCCTTTTTTTACTAGGCTTCCTGCCTGTACAGGTAAAGCAATAACCACTTCGCTAACTGTTGCCGTATGTGCAATGCGATCACGTTCTAAGGTGCCTAAGGCAAGGTTGCTGGTATTATCATCACAAGCACTAATAAATGAGAGAAGTAGCAGTAAAAGCAAATGTTTCATAATTATCCGTAATCTTTCTAAATTATGTTTGAAGAATAGTTTTAATTCTTTATTATTGATAGCTTTTCAGTGAAATATTGCCATGAACTTTGATCGAAATTAAGTGAGAGTGGATTAAGAAAACCATGCAAATAATTTGTTTTTATACATTGAACTGTTGGTTTTTCAGATAATGCTTGTATGACATCATCAACCGAAAAATGTTTTTCGTGAACAGGGAAAAACAATTGCGTCGAAACGTAGGGGGTTAAATGCAAATGATGGCGAATTTGGCTGGGATAAAAACCAATAAAGTGCTTCATTAACTCAGTGTTAGTTGCGCTTAATGCTTGCCAAGTAGCGGAAGCTCCGGCGCTAAATGCAATAATAATACAGGGCTGAGTAAACTGCCTGATTTTTTCAGCGATTAGTTGCGTATAGGCTTGATGACCACATAGTACTAAAAAGGTTTGGTAAGCTTGCGCTTCATCGGTAAAAGTTAATCGAGCTGATTGATAAGGGTCGATAATGCTAAATGTAGCTGGCTTACATGAATGGATGAATTCATCAAGGCCAGCATGTTGACCAAAAATGTCGGTAACAAAGACAATATGCATAAGAGTGTTTAATTAGTCTTAACATTATCAAAAGACTTTAATGAGCGTAAAAACAACCCTAAGCCACCAATCGCCAACACTAAAATAGTAATTAAATCAAAAGCACTCATCGCACGAAAATTAAAACGAATAGAAGCAATAACACCAAAAATAAGCGCGGTAATTGAGCCTATTGCTAATAACCAGCCTAAAAAGTTCTTGCTGTTATAAAAAATCATGCCAACGCCAAACATAAACGGAAACATTACCATGCCGCTAGTAATTGCATATTGTCCACCATTGGCCGAAAAACCATAAAGCTGAGCACCCATACCAAAACTAGACGTTACTGAAATAGAATTTAACAGTAAATAAAAGCCACCGATCATCATAATTAAGCCAATAAAAAATTGACCTAAGCCACCCGATGTTCCACCTGCACCACGCATAATTAATCCTTAATTTTAGTCATAATCGATTTTTGTAATAACTATCATGATGCTTTATTTTATAAAATTCAAATCTTTAAGTTTTTTTAAGAATATTTAAGTTAACTTTTTAGCTTAAAAAGGTATTAATCAGTTATCTAAATACTAAATAGGTAACAATGTGATGCGTATTATACAGGTGGTCTTTTTACTCTTAACAATGGCAAGTTCTTTTGAGCTGTTTGCTGAAAAAACAACAGCCAATTTTTGGAAAAACGCGACGGTTTATTTTATGTTAACTGATCGATTTAATAACGGTGACCTAGCGAATGATCATTCATACAATCGCACGGCTACACCGGGAGTATTAAGAGGTTTTTTAGGTGGAGATATTAAAGGCATTATCAATAAAATTGAGGAAGGATATTTTACTCAATTAGGTGTTGATGTTATTTGGATGACACCCTTAATTGAACAAGTGCATGGCTATGATGAATCAGCGGAATTAACTTATGCCTATCACGGTTATTGGCCGAAAGATTGGACAGCCGTTGATAAAAATTATGGTAGCGAGGCCGATCTACAACAGATGATCGCTACGGCACATAAACATAATATCAAAGTTTTATTCGACGTTATTATTAATCATACTGGCCCTGAAACCAAGTCTGATTGGGTATGGCCGTCTTCATGGATAAGAACTCGCCCACTATGTAATTGGAAGAACTATCAACAAAATACCCAATGTGCTTTAGCAACCTCGCTTACGGATATTAAAACGGAAATCGAGACGAATGTTGAACTTCCTCCACAACTATTAAGTAAATGGAAAAGTGAAGGTCGCTTAGCACAAGAACTTAATGAACTCGAAATGTTTTTTAAGCGAACAGGCTATCCTAGAGCACCCAAATATTATCTTGTAAAGTGGCTAACTGACTGGGTTAGAGAATATGGTGTCGATGGTTTTCGAGTAGATACCGCGAAACATGTTGAGGCTGATGTTTGGTCAGTATTAAAAACAGAGAGCGAAATCGCCCTTAATACATGGAAAGAAAACAACCCTAAATTAATCAAAGATGATTTAGCTTTTTATATGGTAGGTGAAGTGTTTAATTGGGGCGTGAATGGTTTTAAAAATACGGTGAAGAATGGGCGAGCCTATGATTATGGCGACAAGCAAGTTGACTTTTTTAACTACGGTTTTGATGCGCTGATAAATATGGGTTTTGTTGCTCATGCTTCACAATCGGCGGAACAAATATTTTCTACTTACTCACATATACTTAATGATGGTGAACTCAAAGGTAATGGTGTTCTAAGTTACATTGGATCGCATGATGATCAAGATTCTTATGACAGAAAGCGTGCGCATATTTTTGAAGATGCTTTTAAACTTATGCTGGCACCGGGCGCAGTGCAAATTTATTATGGTGATGAATTAGCACGTCCAATGTATGTAAAAGGAGCATATGGCGATGCTAACATGCGTACTTTTATGAATTGGCAAGACTTGCAAAAAGCGACAACTCAAAAAGTGTTAGCCCATTGGCAAAAGCTTGGTAAATTTCGCCGTGACCATAATGCTGTAGGCTCAGGAAAGCATCAACAGTTGAGCAAATCCCCCTATATATTTAAACGTGAATTAGACACGCAGGATAGGGTGTTAGTTGCTAAAGGTTTACCCAAAGGCAACAAAACCATTGCTGTTTATTCGGTGTTTAAAGAGGGCGATGTGTTGCTTGATTATTACTCTGATCAGAAAGTGGTAGTAAAAAAAGGCAAAATAACGATCAACAGCGCCTTTTCTTATTTATTAATTGGCAAAGCTAAGTAACCAATAACTCGAGAGGGAATTTAAATGGATAAAGTTAAATTACTTAAGCAACGATTAAACGACATTGCAGTAAGTCTTAAAAATAGCCCTGATGGACTTGGCTTGCTTGGGCTTGGCTCAGCAGGTAAAGCTTTTGAGCGTATGGATGAATATTCAGATTTAGATTTCTTTGCCATCGTAAGAACGGGGTGTAAGCAGCAGTTTATCGAAAACTTAGATTGGCTCGACAATATTCATGACATTACTTGGCGTTTTAAAAATACAAATGATGGTTATAAACTCTTGTTTTCTGATTTTATATTTTGTGAATTTGCTGTATTTGAACCGCAGGAATTAGCCACTATTTCTTACTCTGAGGGGCGTTTTATATGGAGAGATAAATGCCTTGCCGAAAGCTTATGTAAAGCTGTATTAGCAATACCTAATGTATCAGAGGATGAAACGTTTTTGTTGGGAGAGTTATTAACCAATTTATATGTGGGGTTATGTCGCTACCGACGAGGAGAAAAATGTTCCGCAATGCGCTTTATTCAAATTTATGCTGTAAATCGATTAATTAGCTTACTCGATTTACATCAGCAGCAAAACACCAACATAGATAAAGATGATTTTTGTTTAGACAGAAGGGTAGAGCAACGTCATCCTAACCACCAACAATTATTATTACAATGCTCTCAAGGAGCAGAAAAATCTCTTGAATCAGCTAAAGTGATGCTGGAATTTGTTAAAAAGCACTACAGTATTGATAAAACACTAGAGCAAGCAATCAGCTCGCTTATTTAATTTGAAATATTATGGGTAATATTTGTTAACATGCCCTAACGATCTCATTTATGTACTGTTTCAATGAAATATCAAATTGGTAATTTTGTCCTTGATGTGCAGGCGCGAACATTATCAGCTAAAGATAGCTGTCAAAATATCCGTCCTAAAACGCTAGAGGTACTTATGTACCTCGCGCAAAGATCAGGGGAGATTATCAATAAGCAGGAATTATTAGATAATATTTGGGATGATGTGAAAGTAGATGATGGTGTGATATTTCAATCTATACGAGATATTCGTCAGTTATTTTCTAACCCTCAAATTATCCAAAACTATCCTCGAAAGGGGTATCAATTCACGGCTCAAATTAACCCTATTCCGTTAGGTAAGAAACACTTTGCTAATGCACTTTCAGTCATTAACTTTAAACAATTTAAATATATTTTCCTTCCTGCAATCATTTTACTCATAGTTTTATTATTAAAGTCATTTTATCAAAGTGAAAAGAACAACATTAAATATGATCAACGTATTGTGGTTTTACCGGTGAAAAATAGTGTGACCTATACAGAAAATAAGTGGCTTTATTTAGGCGGCATGGAACAAATTATTGCCAAACTTAGTGGTTTACCAAGCTCTGTTTTTGTTTATCAAGGACTATATATTCCTCGTTTAATGCATATTGCTGGGCTTAAAAGATCGTTTGATTCTAGTGAAGTAAATAAAATATTTAGTGCTTCTGGTGCTACATTAATCGTTGAAACTGAAATTCATGGCAATGTTTCTGATTATAAGTTGGTTTATAAATTCCATCTTATTAACGATATTAAGCAAGGGGTTATTATTGATAGCTCTATTAGTGGTGTACTTACAAGGTTATCAGAAAAAATAGCAAGCTTTATCAATCATCCATTGCAAAAAGGTGGAAATGTTGCAGCAATGAAAGAGTTTAATGATGCTTTATTTGCTGAAGCGATGATCAGTTATGAATCTGATTGGAAAACATCGATGAGTTTTTTTGAAAGTTATTTAACATTAAAACCTGATTCTGTTATCGCATTGATTTATTTGAGTAAATTGTATTTGTGGAACGAACAGATTGATCAGGCGAGGCAACTATTAGTAAAAGCGGCGTCGTTGATTACTACTGATCAACAAGAAAAATCACGGGTTAAATTGCTAAAAGGAAGGGTAGCAGCGAAACAAAAGCATTGGTTACAAGCACTGCAATATTATGATCAGGCTGCTAAGTCGATTAACAATAGTAATGAGTGGCTTCTTAAAGCTCGCATTGCAGAAGAACAAGGGTTGGTTTTTCTTCAGCAAAACGTGCTGGATGAATCATATCAGGCATTTAATTTAGCATTGTCTTTTTATCAAATAGTACAAACACCCATAGGTATTAATTCAACAAAATTACATTTAGCTAACGTGTTATTTCAGCAAGGAAAAGCCCAAGAAGCGAATAAAATTTACTTGCAGGCAAAGCACAACATTCAGCGCATTAAACTTGAATTTTTATATTCAATGCTAAATGAATATGAAAAAAAGTTTGATCAATACAAAAGGCATTAAATGGCGGAACATTTAGTTATTGATTTTTATTTCATCTAATCTATACTGACCTTATATACAGCTGTATGAATTGACAGGATATTATTTAATATGACTTTGCGCCCTTTAACACCTCGACAATCGCAAATTTTTGATTTAATCAAAGAAAAAATTTCCGATACAGGTATGCCACCAACACGTGCTGAAATAGCTGATTTTTTTGGTTTTAAATCCGCTAATGCTGCTGAAGAACATTTAAAGGCGCTGGCTAAAAAAGGTTATATCGACATGCTACCTGGAACGTCACGGGGCATTCGTTTAGCTGAACAATTTCAACCACATGAAGACGAAGGTTTGCCGCTTATTGGTCGAGTCGCAGCAGGTGAACCTATTTTGGCTCAAGAGCATATTGAAGAACACTATAAAATTGATGGTGATTTATTTCGACCTGCAGCAGATTATTTATTGCGAGTAAATGGCGAAAGTATGAAAGATATTGGTATTTTAGACGGTGATTTACTGGCGGTTCATCAAACCACTGATGTGCAAAATGGCCAAGTAGTGGTGGCGAGAGTTGAAGACGATGTCACTGTTAAACGTTTTAAACGAGAAGGTAATATAGTTTACCTACATGCAGAAAACGAAGCCTTTTCGCCCATTAAAGTAGATTTAACTTGTCAGCAATTTACTATTGAAGGCATTGCCGTTGGTGTTATTCGTAGTGCTGATTGGATGTAATTTACTATTTTAAATTAAACCGATTGGCAATCGGCTATGTTGTACACAACTGTTGCTAAAAATAATTGATTGTAGGTTGTCACGAGTGAAACGAGGCACAACAAAGCATAACTTGTCGCGGCAGGACAATATGCTCCTGCATTGTTTAATAAATTACATCCTTGTAACGTAATCAGCGACCTATAAAGTGATTTAAAACCAACCAATTATAAATTTAGCAACAAATAAGGGAAACATAGCCTTAGTAATTAAGTATTAATAGTTTAGTTTTTCCAAATTCCAAATTCCAAATTCCAAATTCCAAATTCCAAATTCCAAATTCCAAATTCCAAATTCCAAATCCCAACCTTGATTTTGTCCAATATTCAAATAGAACAAAAAATAATCTATAAATGTGTTGTTTTTAAGCGCACCAATAAGATTGATTTTTATTCAACTAAATTTGCTACACACTATTAAAAAGCAACCTTTCCGCTTGTTTAGAGTTACAACTCTATTGAATTTATTAGACTTTATTTTTACTATAACAAAACTTTAAATTGACCTAAGTCAATTTTTGAGTAATTCTAAAGCGGTAAGTGTACAAAAAATAACAGTAATAAAAATAAAAAGGTGTTTAGCACTAATTTTCTGTTAACGCCTATATAACAATAAAATGAACAGAGTTTTGCAGTGAGCTAAGTATTACACTGTTACTACATTCTGTTTTCTAATAATAAGAAGGGCAGAGGAGATGTCGAGTGAAAAGACGTAACCTAGGTTGGCTGTTGTTGGGAAGTTTACTTTCCAGTTCAGCTTGGGCAGAAATGCATTTAAACCTTACCGAAGGTGTTTCAAAGGTTAGTAAAGACGTTTACGACCTGCATATGCTGGTTTTATATATTTGCAGCGTAATTGGTCTAATTGTTTTTGGTGCTATGTTTTGGTCTATGGCTTTTCACCGTAAATCAAAAGGTGCAAAAGCGGCTAGTTTTCATGAAAGCACTAAAGTTGAAATACTTTGGACCGCGATCCCCGTTATTATTCTTATTGCAATGGCTTATCCTGCAACGAAAACATTAATTGCTTTGGAAGATAACAGTGATTCTGACGTTACTATTCAAGTAACAGGATCTCAATGGAAATGGCACTATAAATATTTCGATCAAAATATCGAATATTATTCTGTGTTATCCACTCCTCGAGAACAGTATGAAAAACCTCCTGAAGGCACAGCATCCCCACAAAAAAATGAACATTACTTACTTGAGGTTGATAAACCACTCGTTATCCCTGCGCATAAAAAAGTTCGTTTTTTAGTTACTTCGGATGATGTTATTCACTCTTGGTGGGTACCTGCATTTGCGATTAAACAAGATGCTAATCCTGGATTTATTAATGAAGCTTGGACTCGTGTTGAAAAACCGGGCATTTATCGTGGCCAATGTGCAGAGCTTTGCGGTAAAGCGCATGGTTTTATGCCAATAGTGGTTGAGGTTAAAAGTGAAGCTGATTACAACCAATGGATTGATGACCAGCATAAGCTAACCGCACAAGCTGCTGAAGCAGAAAAAGCTTCATTAAATGCTTCAATGTCAATGGAAGAGCTAATGGCGTTAGGGAAAGATACCTATCTTGCTAATTGTGCGGCATGTCACCAACCAACAGGTTCAGGGTTACCACCGGCATTTCCAGCATTAAAAGATAGTCCTTTCATAAAAGAAGGGAAAATTAACGATCATATTAGCACGGTGTTTAATGGTCGAGCGGGTACTGGTATGCAAGCTTATGGTAAACAGTTGAGCTTAAAACAACTTGCTGCCGTAGTCACTTATGAGCGTAATGCTTGGGGTAACAATACCGGTGATATGGTGCAAGCTGCCGATGTTAAAGCTGTTGTAGGTGGTGATGTTACTGATGAACCATCAACAGGAGCTGCTTTAGAAAAAGCTAGTACCAAACTTGAAAAAGTTGCTGACAAAGTTATAGCTGCTCCAGCTGAAGATTTAAGCAAGGCCTATAGCATGTCTGAAATGATGGAGATGGGTAAAAAAGTCTATGACACTACTTGTGCAGCTTGTCATCAAGCTACTGGTAAGGGCATGCCCCCTGTTTTTCCAGCGCTTGACGGCAGTAAAATTGCAACGGGCGATATCGCTGCGCATTTAAATATAGTTATCAACGGTAGTGCTAAAAATCCAGCGATGGTTGCGTTTTCGTCGAAATTAACTAAAACACAAATTGCTGCTGTTGTTACCTATGAGCGTAATGCTTGGGGTAACAAAACCGGCGATTTAATTCAACCTGCAGATGTTGATGCTGCCAGTGCTAAGTAGGGAATAATAATGACTACAGAAGTTCTTACTGATCATCACGAAAAGCATGAAGATCACGATGTACATCATGAAAAAATGACGGGCATTAAACGTTGGTTATACACAACCAATCATAAAGATATTGGAACCTTATATCTTTGGTTCTCTTTTATCATGTTTTTAACTGGTGGTGCATTAGCCATGGTTATTCGCATGGAATTGTTTCAGCCGGGGTTACAAATTGTTGAGCCTGATTTTTTTAATCAGTTAACCACTGTTCATGGTTTGGTTATGGTATTTGGTGCCATAATGCCTGCTTTTGTAGGCTTAGCAAATTGGATGATCCCTATGATGATTGGTGCGCCAGACATGGCGCTGCCAAGAATGAATAACTGGAGCTTTTGGATTTTACCTTTTGCTTTTGCGATTCTACTTTCATCATTTTTCATGGAAAGTGGCGCACCCAATTTTGGTTGGACTTTCTATGCCCCATTATCAACCACTTATTCAAACGGTAGCACTGCATTTTTTGTATTTGCCGTGCATATTATGGGGATTTCATCAATTATGGGTGCCATTAATGTTGTGGTAACCATTATGAATTTACGCGCACCAGGCATGACGTATATGAAAATGCCATTATTTGTATGGACATTTTTTATTACCGCATACTTGTTAATAGCGGTTATGCCCGTTTTAGCTGGCGTGGTAACAATGGTCTTAACAGATACCTACTTTGGTACTAGCTTCTTTAGTGCTGCAGGTGGTGGTGATCCCGTGATGTTCCAGCATATATTCTGGTTTTTTGGTCATCCTGAAGTTTATATTATGATTCTACCTGCTTTTGGTGTGGTTTCTACAACTATTCCAACGTTTGCTCGTAAGCGCCTGTTTGGTTATAGCTCTATGGTATATGCAACAGCTTCAATTGCTGTATTGTCATTTATTGTTTGGGCTCATCACATGTTTACTACGGGAATGCCGCTTTTTGGTGAATTATTCTTTATGTACTGCACTATGTTAATTGCGGTGCCAACAGGGGTAAAAGTATTTAACTGGATGGCAACAATGTGGCGTGGCTCTATTAGTTTTGAAACCCCAATGCTGTTTTCAATCGCTTTTGTTATTTTATTTACGATTGGTGGCTTTTCTGGATTGATGCTGGCGATGACACCTGTTGATTTCCAATATCATGATACTTATTTTGTAGTCGCACATTTTCATTATGTATTGGTAACAGGTTCGTTGTTCTCTATTTTTGCTGCCGCTTACTATTGGTTGCCTAAATGGACTGGGCATATGTATAACGATACTTTAAGTAAATGGCATTTTTGGTGTTCATTAATCTCTGTAAATTTGCTTTTCTTTCCTATGCACTTTTTAGGATTGGCAGGTATGCCGCGTCGTATTCCTGATTATGCTTTGCAATTTGCAGATTTTAATAAATGGGTAAGTATCGGTGGTTTTGCATTTGGTTTATCACAATTAATCTTTTTAGCTGTTGTGATCAAATGTATTAAAGGTGGCGAAAAAGCGCCAGCAAAACCTTGGGATGGTGCGGAAGGGCTAGAATGGACTGTTGCAAGCCCAGCGCCTTATCATACCTTTTCAACGCCACCAAAAATTGATTAATGGGTGATAAATGAATAAAGGTACTGATCCAAAAATGCTTGAGCAACAACCAAAGCAGGCACAAAAAACAAACAAGTTGGTAAAAAAGCTGGTGTTGGTTGTGTTTGCGATGTTTGGCTTCGGCTTTGCTTTGGTGCCTTTATATAATGTGTTTTGCGATATTACCGGATTAAATGGAAAAACGAATGATACTGCCGCAGTATATGCCGCTGATGGTATAGATACCTCACGTAATATTCGTGTCCAGTTTATTAGTCATATAACGTCAGGAATGCCATGGCAATTTGCACCTATAACTGAAGAAGTTACGGTTCATCCAGGCGAATTAAAACTCGTTAAGTTTTATGCCAAAAATGAATCACAGCAAGATTTAATAGGCCAAGCAGTCCCTTCTATATCTCCGGGAATAGCGCATAGCTATTTTCAAAAAATTGAATGTTTTTGTTTTAATCAACAACCGTTGAAAGCTCAAGAAGCGGTTGAAATGGCAGTGCAGTTTTATATTGATCCTGAACTACCCGCGGATATTACAACAGTAACATTATCTTATACTTTGTTTAACGTGACTCAAGCGGCTAAGCAAAGTGTAATTGCTAAAAATTGAGGGAGTCAAAATGACGACTAAAGAATATGAAAGTTATTATGTGCCAGAGCAAAGTCACTGGCCAATAGTTGGTGCAGTAGCGTTATTTTTTATAGCTTTTGGTGCCGGTAATTACGTACATGATATGCATAATAATGTATCTGGATTTGGTGGTTACTTATTAGTTGCGGGGATAGCTTTGGTTATCTTTATGCTATTTGGTTGGTTTAACAACGTAATTAATGAATCAATGGCCGGTAAATATAGTCGTCAAATGGACAATTCATTTCGCCAAGGTATGAGTTGGTTTATTTTTTCTGAGGTGATGTTTTTTGCTGCATTTTTTGGTGCATTGCTTTATGCCCGCCAATTTTCTGTTCCTTGGTTAGGTGGTGCGGGAAATAATGCGATGACAGGGCAAGTATTATGGCCAGAGTTTACTGCAACTTGGCCACTAATAAAAACACCCGATGGTACCGAAACACACGGTATGGGTTGGTATGGACTACCTTTATTGAATACTATTTTGTTATTAACCTCTTCAATTACTGCACATTTTGCCCATGTAGCTTTAGAACAAGACAAACGCCCACAGTTAAAAGTGTGGTTAGGTTTAACTATTTTATTAGGTTTAAGCTTCTTATTTTTTCAAGTACAGGAATACGCACATGGTTACTCAGAAGAAATGGAATTATTTTTAAGTAGTGGAATTTATGGTAATACCTTTTATATGTTAACTGGCTTTCATGGTATGCACGTTACGTTAGGTGCAATTATGTTAACTGTTATGTTTTTCAGAATATTAAAAGGGCATTTTACACCGAAAAATCATTTTGCTTTTCAAGCGGCGAGTTGGTATTGGCATTTTGTCGATGTGGTTTGGTTGATGCTGTTTGTCTTCGTTTATATCATTTAAAGGCGAAAATTTGATGTTTCACTCAATTTCTTCGTCAAAGGTAGCCTTTTATAGTTATAAGATGCACGCCTTATCCTTGAGTTTGAGTGGACTCTCTGTATTATAAATATACAATAATGTTGTCGAAGGTGCTCGTTTACTAACGTAAACCGTGCACCTTATTTTATTTTGAAGAGTTAAAATTAGCTTAAAGCGGATAATTATGAATTTACTTTCAGACCTTATTATTTAAGTTATTATGGTTTAAGGATGAGGATTAGGTGTGATTTGTCCTGTAATTAAACCAAAAAGTAAGAGTAAAATAATCGCCACAGCAATAAGTACTCTACGTCCAATATATTTAGACATTGGAGCTTTATCAACTTCATTATTATTCATGGTTAACAGAGCTTTGAACAGGTTGTATATCATCAAAGCAATTAATGTAACTAACACAATTTTAAAAATCATTTATATTCCTATTCTCAAATAATTGAGAGGCAGTAAGGATTAACAGCAAGTGCATAAAATAACGCCATCTTCTAAAATAGCTAATTTACGTAATAGTATAAAGCTACCTTGGTTAATCGTTACATTACTCGTTTTTGGAGGGTTAATAAAGCTTGGTGTATGGCAATTAAATCGGGCGGATGAAAAAATTCAACGCTTAGCTCATATTGAACAATTAAAAAAACATGATGCACTTTCAATACAGCAAATTATTGATATTTCCCAGCAGAACACAAAAAATCAAGCTGAATCGATCAATGATTTACCGGTTGAAATAACCGCTAGCTTTGATTCTGAACATGTTTTTTTGCTAGATAATCAAGCAAACAAAAATGCGTTAGGCTATCGAGTTTTTCAAATAGCCAAAACCCCTCAGCATAATTTTTTAGTTAATTTAGGCTGGATTGCGGGTTCTGTTAATCGTCAAATATTACCGTTATTTAAAGCTGTCAGCGGAATGCATACTTTCAAAGGCAATATCCGTAAAATGGAGCGTGGTGTAGTATTACAAGAGCAAACTTTTGAACAAATCACATGGCCTTTGCGAGTACAGCAAATTGAAACAGAAAAACTTTCGCCATTAATTGGTGAAAAGTTGTTGCCCTTTGTTGTTTACTTAGATAAAAAGGAACAACTAGGGTTTGCTAAAAATTGGCATCCAGTGGTTATGCCACCAGAAAAACATCAAGCTTATGCATTTCAATGGTTCAGTTTAGCAATAGCTTGGTTGTTGTTAATGATTTGGGCAAGCTATAAAAATAGTACTACATATAAAAATAATAAGGGCCATGAAAATGAGCAGTAGTCAGTCAAGCACTCAAAATGAGGCTAGTTCCGAGCAAATAACTTCACAAAAAAACAAGTCTCGACGAACGTTAATATTGGTATTAGCGGTATTTATTATTCCGGTAATTCTTGCCAAATTAGCACTTAATGAGCACTGGTTTAACTATGGTGTTACTAATAAAGGCAAACTTGTTGAACATCAAATAACACTTAAAAAAATGGGCTTGGCATCGGCTGATTTCGAAAAAAAATGGCTGATGATATACCTATTACCTAACAACTGTGAACAATTATGCCAACAAACATTGCATGGTGTTAACAATACCTATATAGCCCTAGGGAAAGAAATGGAACGTGTTCTACCTGTTGCATTAACTTATCATGATTTAACCATTGAGCAACGCCAGCAAATTCAAGAAAAACGTTGGACTGTTAAAACCACGCCAGCCTTAACTAAACAGATTTTTAATGAGCAGCAAGTGTTGATTGTTGATACTTTAGGAAATATTGTTTTGTCATATACTCCGCCTGAAGATGAGTTATCGTTACCACTTTTTGGTAAATCTATTTTGGCTGACTTAAAAAAATTATTAAAATATTCAAAGATTGGTTAGTATGAAAAATCAACATTCCACACCACAAGTTTTACAATTAAGACGTTTAGTGTTTATTAGTATTATACTGGCACTTATTGTTGTTAGTTTAGGTGCCTATACCCGTTTAACTCACGCTGGGTTGGGCTGTCCCGATTGGCCTGGATGTTATGGCCAAATTAAAGTACCTGAAACATCTCAACAATTAGCACAAGCTGATCAAGCCTTTCCAGATCATGAAGTAGTTGCCCATAAAGCATGGAATGAAATGATCCATCGCTATTTTGCCGGCACATTAGGGTTATTGATTGTAGCGATTGCGTTTTTGTCAATTAAACGCCGTCAATTAGGATCACCGCTATTTCTCCCCTTATTAATATTACTTATTGTGTTTTTTCAGGCAGCTTTAGGGATGTGGACTGTCACCATGAAGTTAATGCCGATTGTGGTAATGGGACACTTACTCGGAGGGTTTACCACTTTATGTTTATTATTTTTATTGTATTTACGTTTAGGCACACATCGATTGCCGTCTAGCGATTTTTCAGTAAAAAAATACGGTAAATTTGCAATATTAGGCATTGTTATTTTAGCTGCTCAAATATCTCTAGGAGGCTGGACTTCATCAAATTACGCAGCACTAACGTGTGTTGAATTACCTGTATGCCAAGGTAACTGGCAAGAACGACTCACTTTTGAAGGATCTTTTGATCCTATTCCTCCGGCTAAAGAAACGTATGAATTTGGCCATTTAGCGTATAACCAACGGTTAACTATTCATGTTATGCATCGATTCGGAGCGCTAATCACAACACTTTATTTAGCTTGGTTAGTGCTAATGGTCTTTAGTAAGTCACAAACGTTATATTTTAAGCAAGCAGCAATATTAGTTGGTGTAGCATTAATTGTGCAAGTAGGATTAGGGCTGAGTAATATTTGGTTTTCACTGCCACTTGCTGTTGCGGTAAGCCACAATATTGTTGCAGCTTGTTTAATGCTAACCTTGATTCGGCTCGCTTATAGTTTAAAACGAAAAATATAGAAAGAGAATTGTTATGAGTAAAGTAGAAGTACTAAAGCCAGACGTTAGTCTATCATTTTTCAGTAAATGGCAAGCCTATTATGAAATTACAAAACCACGTGTAGTCGCATTATTAGTTTTAACCGCTTTAGTTGGAATGTGCTTGTCAGTACCTGGTGCTATTCCTTGGCAAATACTTATTCCGGCAATATTGGGAATTGGTTTATTGTCTTCTGCCGCTGCCGCTATTAATCATATCGTCGATGAAAAAATTGATACTATTATGGGACGTACTCATAATCGACCACTACCCAATGGTAAAATAACAGCTAAGCAAGCTATTGTATTTGCTACTACTATTGCCGTATTTGGTTTTGTTATGTTGTATTTATGGGTTAATCCATTAACAGCATGGTTAACTTTTTCTGGCTTACTTGGTTACAGTTTTGTCTATACCATGTATTTAAAAAGAGCAACACCACAAAACATTACTATTGGTGGCTTAGCCGGTGCTATTCCGCCATTGTTAGGTTGGACAGCGATGACCAATGAAATTCACCCTAATGCGCTCTTGTTGGTATTGTTAATCTTTACTTGGACACCTCCGCACTTTTGGGCATTAGCCATTCATCGTAAAAATGAATATGCCAAAGTGAATATTCCAATGTTGCCAGTTACACACGGAGTCAGTTTTACTAAAACTCAAATTTTACTCTATACCGTTTTATTATTTGTAGTGAGTTTATTGCCATATTTAGTTGGAATGAGTAATTGGTTGTATCTTATTGGTGCCGTAGTGCTTAACTTGATTTTCTTTGCTTACGCATGGAAACTTAAATTCAACGCTGATGAAAACACAGCGATGGATACGTTTAAATTTTCAATAGTTCATTTAATGACCTTATTTGTCATTTTGTTGTTAGATCATTATTTGCTACCAATTGGCCAAGGTTAACCCTGTTATTATGAATAAATTATTAGTAGGTATTATTGCTATTGTTGCGTTAGCAATAGGTTTATTTTTATTTCAAAAATTGAGTCAAAAACCGTTACCTGAATATGCTTTATATTATCAACAACCCAGAATTATTAAACCATTTAAGTTAACCGATCATCATGGTGAAATATTCAGTAATAAAAATATACAAGGAAAATGGTCTTGGGTATTTTTTGGTTACACTTCGTGTCCTGATGTTTGCCCTACTACATTGCAAGAACTTAATTTTATTTATGATGATTTGCAAAAGATAAGCGATAAAACACAAATATTATTAGTGTCGGTAGATCCAAAACGCGATAGCCAACAAAAATTGGCTGAATATATTGGTTATTTTAACAAAGCTTTTATTGCTTTAAGAGCGGGGCATGAAGTTTTATATCCATTTGCTCGCAACTTAGGCTTGATGTATGCCATTGTTGACAATAAGCAAGCGACAGATACCGAAAATAAAAATGAAAGTTATCTCGTTGACCATAGTGCTTCTATGGTGCTCATTAATCCTCAAGGCAAAATTGCCGCAATATTCAAACCTGAGATAGCTGTTGGTAAAATACCCAGTATTGATGGCGAAAAATTATTAAGCGATTTTGCTAAAATAGTAGCTCTATATTAATCGAATTATCGCAATCCCTTGCTGAATCGAGCTTATGTTTTTTTGTTATTTATAAGCTTAATAAATCTGTAAAAAAAGTTTAAAGATTATCTGGTAATGCTGAATTTTTCTGGTAATCTCTTAGCTCTTAAATATTTGCTCTACGCAGATAATTTAATAAAGCTAAGACGATAAATGAAATTTTATCCACATTTAAAAAAATAATAACATTGTGTATAAAAAAAGGACTTAACTCTTCTTTTTTTTAATGAAATCATAATATTACATAAATTTAGCGCATTAATAATATACTTTTAATGTGACCTTTGTGTGCGCTTGTTAACATACTTATCCACATTTTTTCATAAATATCGGTCAGGAAATAGACTTGCTGAAATGAATTTTTCACAGAAATGTGGAGACTATTCGTTGCTTGTGTCATGCTTAGCCAAATTTTTTTGAAAACTAGTTATGCACATGTCTACATCTGAAAATTCACCCCTTATTTTAATCGATGGATCATCCTATTTATTCCGTGCTTATCACGTACCCTATTTACAAGCTTTATCTACAAAAGATGGTCATCCTACCGGTGCAATTACCGGTGTATTAAACATGATCAAAAGTCTGAAAAAAGACTATCCAAATGGCAATATTGTCGCGGTGTTTGATGCCAAAGGAAAAACTTTCCGCAATGATATGTATGCAGAATACAAAGCTCATCGCCCACCTATGCCAGAAGATCTTCGTTGCCAAATTGCGCCTTTGCATGAAATTATTACGGCCATGGGTATTCCGCTATTAGTAATAGAAGGTGTTGAAGCTGATGATGTTATCGGCACGCTGGCACATCAAGCTGACAAAAAGGGAATTGAAACTGTCATTTCTACTGGCGATAAAGACATGGCGCAATTAGTGACGCCGCATGTACGTTTAATTAATACCATGACTAATGTTGAACAAGATGAAGCTGGCGTCACGGAAAAATTTGGCGTGCGGCCTGATCAAATTATCGATTATTTAGCCTTAATGGGCGATAAGGTTGATAATATTCCCGGTGTTGATAAGTGCGGACCTAAAACTGCGGTAAAGTGGCTAGCCGAGCACGGTACGCTTGAACAGGTTATGGCTAATGCGGATCAGGTAAAGGGTAAAATTGGTGAACATTTACGTAATGCGCTAGAGCACCTGCCATTATCGTATCAATTAGCAACCATTAAGCTAGATGTTGAATTACCTTATCAAGTAGAAGAACTTACCGCTACTGAACCTGAAACTGACAAACTCAAAGAATTATATCAGCGTTTTGAATTAAAACGTTTATTGGCTGAATTAAATGGTGAAAGTGCCGCGACGAGTACAGTAGCGAAATCAACGGTTGTCGAAGTGGCAGAAGAAGATATTACATTACCAGTTGATGTTGCCCGTGAATATCAAATTATTACCAACAAAGACGATTTTAGTCGCTGGTTAAGCGCACTTGAAAGCGCAGAATTATTTGCTTTTGATACCGAAACTACCAGCCTTGAATATATGCAGGCAAAGTTAGTGGGTTTATCTTTTTGTATTGAAGCAGGAAAAGCGGCTTATGTACCTGTAGCGCACGATTATATGGATGCACCCGAGCAACTAGAACTAAGCTGGGTGCTCGCACAATTAAAACCCTTACTAGAAAGTGAAACGCATTGTAAAGTAGGGCAAAACTTAAAGTATGATGCTCATATTTTAGCAAATTACGACATTACTTTACGCGGTGTTAAATTCGATACGATGATCGAATCTTATTGCTATAACAGCGTTGCCACAAGGCACAATATGGACGCTTTGGCTGATAAGTATTTAGGTATTAAGACCGTTCATTTTGAAGACATTGCTGGTAAAGGTAAAAAACAGTTAACCTTTAATGAAATTGAATTAGAAAAAGCGGGACATTATGCCGCTGAAGATGCCGACATCACCTTGCGTTTGCATCAAGCTATTTACCCTAAATTAGCCAAACTAAGCAGACAACTGAGTGTGTTTTCAGATATTGAAATGCCACTAATGCCAATATTAACGCAAATGGAACAAACCGGTGTATTAATTGACAGTGATTTATTAGATCAACAAAGTCAGTACATTGGCATTCGTTTATCAGAGCTTGAAGTGCAAGCGCATAATCTTGCTGGGCACAGTTTTAATTTAAGCTCCCCGAAACAGCTTCAACAAATTTTGTTTGATGAGCTTAAAATTCCGGTAATTAAAAAAACGCCGAAGGGCGCACCGTCAACCGCCGAAGAGGTTTTACAGGATTTAGCGCTAGATTATCCGCTACCGAAAGTAATATTAGAGCATCGCGGCTTAAGCAAGCTTAAATCAACGTATACTGATAAACTGCCACTGATGATCGATAAAAATAGTGGGCGCGTGCATACCTCGTATCAACAAGCGGTTGCCGCCACTGGACGTTTGTCTTCAACGGATCCAAACCTACAAAATATTCCAATTCGTAGCGAAGAAGGACGCAAGATAAGACAAGCCTTTATCGCCCCTAAAGATCATAAAATAGTCGCGATTGATTACTCGCAAATTGAGTTACGCATTATGGCGCATTTATCCAATGATGCCGGTTTAGTATCAGCTTTTGCTGACGGTAAAGATATTCACCGCGCCACGGCGGCTGAAATATTCTCAGTGCCGTTAACTGAAGTAAGTACCGAACAACGTCGAAGTGCTAAAGCAATAAATTTTGGTTTAATTTATGGCATGTCGGCGTTTGGCTTATCAAAACAGTTGGGCATAGGTCGAAAACAAGCGCAAGAGTATATGGACGTATACTTTAAACGTTATCCTGGCGTATTAACCTATATGGAAGAAACACGACAATTAGCTAGCGAACAAGGCTTTGTTGAAACCTTATATGGCCGCCGTTTATATTTACCCGACATAAAATCTAAAAATCAAATGCGTAAAAAAGGAGCAGAACGCGCTGCTATTAATGCACCCATGCAAGGCACCGCTGCCGACATCATTAAAAAAGCCATGTTAGTGGTAGCCCAATGGCTTAGTGAAAATAAAGCGCTCAACGTTAATATGACGATGCAAGTACACGATGAATTAATCTTTGAAATTCATCAAGATCTTATAGACGAAGTCGTGCCTAAATTAGTCACGTTAATGAACAACGCCGTTAAACTTTCAGTGCCGCTAATTGCTGAATTTGGCGTCGGTGATAATTGGGATGAAGCGCATTAAACATATTGAATGGCATTATTAAATATAGCCGCATGGATATTTTTATATGTATTTCAATTAGCTAGCCATTGATGTGAATAACATCAATGGCAGTAATAGCTATACAAATGATTGTTTACTTTTTTGCAAAAGTTTAAATGTAGTATAAATTAAAGTGCATTGGTTAGTTACTCATACAACGGGAATAGCGCTTTATAGTGGCATCTGGGAATATTTGCTCCATCTTATCCAAGTCACTACACAAAACAAGAGGGAGATAATTAAGATCTACGTTCATAAGCGAAGATAAAGTGAATAATACATCAATATCACTAATTTTTTTAGACTGACTTAGATTCAATTCTGTGAGTGAATTCATTGAAGATAATGCATTTATATTCGATAAGTTAACGTTTCCACTCAAGTTTAGGTATTTTAAATTTATTAATGATGACAATGGGGTGATATCATCTACTTGAGATACTTCCCGCATATCCAATGAAGTTAAACTACTGAGATTTTGTAATGCAGTAATATTACTCAAAGGAAAACTTTCCCTCAAGTTTAGTTTTTTCAAATTAGTCGCGCTTTCTAAACCTGATAACGATTCTAAATCAGTATGCGATAAGTCTAAAGAATTTAATTGTGACAACTGTGAAAAATTAAATAAACCATCTAATTTACACCATGATAAATCAAGAATTTGAAGATTACTTAATGACTCTAAAGGTGATAAATCGGGTAATGTATTGCTACTGAGCACTAATTCTTTTAAATTTTTCAAGATATTTAAAGGGGTTAGATCTAATTCATGTTGATCGTTGCTGTAATATAAAGCTGAAATATCCAATTTGCTCAAATTAGTTAATCCGCTTAAAAATGATAAAGTAACGATATTGTTATCAGATATATTCAGCTCTAGTAAATTGGTTATCTTGCTTAAGCTAGATACATCTGAAACGTTTGTATTAGATATATCCAAAACTCGTAAATTTGTTAGATAGATAAAACTAGATATATCTGAAACATTTGTATAAGAAAGATTTAAATTCTTTAGATTTTCTAAGTTGTTTAATAATGTTATATTTTCTAAATTTTGATTTCCACTTAGATCTAATGTTTCTAATGCTGTTAGTTCTTGGATAAAATCTAGATTTGAAATATTAGTTTTTCTAAGTGATAAACTAATCAGGTTACTGTGATTTTTTAGTAAAGATAAATTTTCTGTTAGATTAATATAATCAAGGTTCAAAACCTTTAATTGACTCATTTCATTGAGCATTGAAAGATTAAAATTCATCGTTTCTATTTGTAAAGGGCTAGCAATATTTAATTCTTTTAAATTTGTTAAACTTTTTATGGGCGAAAAATCGACCATTATGATACCAACCATTTTAAATTTTTCTAGTGTTGTTAATGAATTTAAAACTGTTAATGATTGAAAACTTTGTCCTGTATATGAAATATCCAAAGATTTTAAGTTAACTAATTTTTCTAATGAAGAAGTGTTAATAACGTCAGAATCACTAATATTTAAATCCGTTAAACTTGTTAACGGCTCAAGCATGGAAATATCTATAGGGTGGTCACTGTAATTACCGGCATGAGCATGGATTAATGATAATGTTGTTAATTTAGATAATCCTACAAAAATTGAATTTATGTTGATGATTTTGTTATGGCTTAAATTTAAAGATTTTAAATTTGTAAGCTTACTTATAGGACTTGCATCTTGAATGTTATTATAAGATAAATTAACAGAATTTAGCTGTGTAAAAGCCGATAAGGAAGATATATCTTCAACTTGTGAATTTATAATGTTGATGGATTCAAGTTTATTAAAATACCTCAAATCTTCAAAAGTCTTAATTGCAACACCATCACAATTAATTTCTGTTATTGCTATGTCGTTCTTAATATCATTTTTAAGGCAAGTGCTTAAACCGTTATCAACGAAAACTAAAGAATTTATTCCATCATATGCTAATTCTATAACGTTTATTTCAGCTGAAGAACTGGCATTAGAATTATCTGTAACTGTTAGTTTAAATGTTAGTGTTTCCTCCTCTGCAATGTTGGGAGCGGTAAATGAGAGTGTTTTTGTATTTGAAATTAATTTTGTAACGGGTGTTCCTGATGTTTGTTCCCAAAAATAAGAAGAAATAGAGCCATCGTTATCATTTGCATTAGCTGTAAAGCTAAAGCTATCACGTTCATGAATAGGATCTGCAACCATATTTAAAATGATTGGGGGATTGTTACTTTGTATCGGTGTTGTTTTATCGCTACTACCACTACCACAACTAGAAATTAAATTGATAATAGACAGTAATAATAAATATTTAAATATCAGAAAAAATCTCATTTTTCATCCATGTTTGATCTTGTCGTGAAAACAGGGAATGGAATTATATTTTACAAAATGCATTCCGTTCTTAAGGCGAATTGTGGCTAATGTAATCTCTTTTTATAAATAACACAATAGAGAAGATTAGGTCATTTAACCTTCATAATATGAAAGTTTATTATCTTTAGCTCGTTCTCTTTATATGCAATGCTTACTTAGTGTGAGAGCAGTGACAAATTTTCATCGTGTGCTTCATATTCAGCCTCAAAATTTTGAGGCTTTTTTTTATATTTAATAAAATTACAGCGAATATCAGGAGTACAATCAGTGGCAAAGGAAAAAGAAAAAACATTACAAAAGTGTAATTTTATTACATAGTTTTTCACTTTTAGCTTTACTTACTTAAATATTTGGTTATATAATAACAGCGTTCCTCTATGAGAACGCTTGTTGTAATATTTGTATGTTGTAGCTCTCCTCATAGCTAACACGCCGATAACATCTGTATTTACAGGTCTTGTCGGTTTTTTTTGTCTGTAATTTAAGTTAAAATGGTTTTGTAATTAAATTACTTTTAAATACTCTGGTAGTAAAATGCATATTGTAACTTTTATTCCTGCTCCAAAGTTATATAACAACTTTGGCTTTAAAGAATGCAATCCGTTTTCAACATACAAAGAAGACCCTTATAGTATGTTTTTAACAATGGGTATTGGCTAAGTAGGCAAATTTGAACAAATTAACTAGAACAGCAGGCAACTTACCAAGTACCTGCTTTTTTTATTGAACTAACTATTAAACAATCAGCTTGCGAGCTTGATGAAGTTTTTTGTAGCTTGCAATTAATCGTAGGTGTTTATCTAGCCCTTCTAGTTTCATGCTGGTTTTAGTTAAACCAAAAAATCTTACCTCGCCATTTACTGAACCAACAACATTAACCATAAGATCTTCACCGAACATTCTATTGAGATTACCAATAAAGTGTTCAAGTGTTAATTCTTCATCCAGATTAATTTCTAAAACGGTATGAACCGCTTGATAAAATAAACCACGTTCTACCGTGTTATCGTTGTATTGTAAGAATTCACCTACCAATTCAATAGTTTCTTCTGGTTCATTCAAGGCTAGGTTTATTAGAATTTTGAGCTCAAGAATGGTCAACTGGCCCCATACCGTATTTTCATCAAATTCGATGCCAATGAGGGTTCTAATATCAATGTAATTATCTAACTGGCTTTCTTCCAATCGTTCCAGTAAAGACGTTAATTGGTCGTTGCTCAATGAATGAAGTGTTAAGATATCTTCGCGATAATCCAGCGCTTTATTGGTGTTGTCCCAAATAAGGTCTTCAACGGGATATACTTCAGAGTAATCGGGTACCAGTATTCGGCAAGCTGTTGCACCTAGTTGATCAAATACCGCAATATAAACCTCTTTATTAAGGCTTTTTAAAATCCCCATAAGGCGGTTATTTTCTTCTTCATTTGAGCCTGAGAAATCCCACTCGCAAAATTCAAAATCATGTTTTGCACTGAAAAAGCGCCAAGAAATAACCCCAGTTGAATCAACAAAGTGTTCAACAAAATTTTCAGGTTCGGTTACAGCCATGCTATTAAACGTTGGCCTTGGTACATCATTAAGTCCCTCAAAACTCCGCCCTTGTAAAAGCTCAGTTAAACTGCGCTCTAACGCGACTTCAAAGCTAGGATGAGCACCAAATGAGGCAAACACACCACCTGTTTTGGGGTTCATTAAGGTTACACACATTACCGGAAATTGTCCGCCTAGTGATGCATCTTTGACGACTACGGGGAAGCCTTGCGCTTCAAGTGCGTTGATACCCGCCAATATGTTAGGGTATTTTTCTAACACCTGCTGTGGTACATCGGGTAGAGCAATCTCATCCATAATAATTTGTTTTTTTACAGCTCGCTCGAAAATTTCAGACAAGCATTGTACTTGGGCTTCAAACAAATTATTGCCAGCACTCATACCGTTACTTAAGAATAAATTCTCAATTAAATTAGAAGGAAAATAAACGGTTTCACCATCAGATTGGCGTATATAAGGAATAGAACAGATACCTCGTTCCACTAACCCAGAATTGGTATCGATTAAATGAGAGCCCCTAAGATCATTTTCCTGATTGTAGATGTTTAAACAATAGTCGTCTAAAACTTCAGAGGGTAGTGCATCATTTGCATTGGGTTTGAACCATTTTTCATTGGGATAATGAACAAATTCACTGTGAGCAATTTCCTCCCCTAAATATTGATCATTGTAGAAGAAATTACAATTTAGTCGTTCAATAAATTCACCCAAAGCCGAGCACAAAGCGCTGTCTTTAGTTGCGCCTTTACCGTTGGTGAAGCACATTGGTGATGCTGCATCGCGGATGTGTAATGACCACACATTGGGGACAATATTTCGCCATGAAGCGACCTCTATTTTCATCCCAAGATCAGCTAAAATTCCTGTCATGTTTTCAATCGTTTTTTCTAAGGGTAAATCTTTACCTAATATAAACGTGCTGGAATTGTTTTCTGCTTGGCTCATGAGCATGACTTGTGCGTCTTGTTCAAGGTTTTCAACGGTTTCTATTTTAAATTCTGGACCTGTTTGAACCACTTTTTTTACAGTGCAGCGTTCAATAGACCTTAAAATTCCTTGGCGATCTTTGGCTGAAATACCTTCAGGCAACTCAACTTGAATTTGAAATATTTGGTTATAACGGTTTTCAGGATCAACAATATTATTTTGCGATAGCCTAATGTTTTCGGTAGGAATATCACGCGAGACACAATAGACCTTAACAAAATAGGCTGCACAAAGCGCTGATGAGGCTAAGAAGTAGTCAAATGGACCTGGTGCCGAACCATCACCTTTATATCGAATGGGCTGGTCGGCGATGACACTAAAATCATCAAACTTTGCTTCAAGTCTTAAGTTGTCGAGAAAATTAACTTTAATTTCCATTACATCGTATCCTGTGTCAGGTTCTGTATTTTGGCGTGTTTTAAACCTTTCATTAAGCAAGGTTTGAATGATGCCTAGGGTGAGTTGTTCATAAGTAGGGATTATCTGTTTTTTTGGGGCATTAGTCTTGGGTAAATTACATAATTGAGCAAAATAATCCAATAAAAATAGTGATAGTACCGTTCTAGATTATAATTGCTCAGATTTTTATAAAATGAAGAACGCGCATATAAAGTAAAATTTGTATGCGCTTAAAAGAGAAATTTGTTAACCAGCGTTGATTTAATATGGAGTTACGAACTGAAATAACGCCATAATTACACCTTGAATTGATTAACCACCTCAGTTAACTCTTCAGAGTGGTTTCGTAAGCTTTGTAAACCGTTGTTCATCTCCGTGGCGCCAATGACGGTTTGGTCACTTAAATGACTTACTTTTTCGATATTTGTAGACACATTTTCAGCAACACTATTTTGTTGATTTACAGAATGGGCTATCGCTTCACTTTGTTGCTGAATTTCAGTGATCATTTCAGTTATATCAGCTAACACTTTATGTACCTCTTTTGTTAAATCAACACCTGTTTGGGCTTCTTTTTGGCTGCTGTTCATAGCGTTAACGGCATCCGTTGCATTACGTTGTAATTTATCAATAATGGTTTCAATGCTTGTTGTTGAATCTTGTGTTCGTGACGCTAAAGTTCTTACTTCATCCGCTACCACCGCAAAACCACGGCCTTGCTCACCGGCACGTGCTGCTTCAATAGCAGCATTTAAGGCTAATAAATTGGTTTGATCGGCAATGCCGCGAATTACACTTAATACTTCACCGATGCTTTGGGTGTCTTCACGTAATTGTTCAACAACGGTAGCCGCAGAAGTAACTTCTTGTGCGAGATTATTGATCCCTTGAGATGCTTGGTTAACGACGTTTTCACCTAAAATAACTTGTTGCTGAGCTTGTTTCGCTAATTGATGAGATGTATTTGCCGTTTGTGATATTTCTTTGCTGTTACGAGCGAGTTCAATTGCTGATAAGGTAACCGAATCTATTTCAACTTTTTGGTCGTTGATATGTAAATGAGTTTGTTGACTAATTTGGGCAGCATTTTGGATTGAGTCACCCACTTCTTTGGTAATTAATACGGTTTCTTTTACAAGATTTTGTATTTTATCAACAAAAATATTGAATTCATCAACTAGCATACCAATTTCATCATTTTTCATTGGCGCAATCCGTTGTGTTAAATCACCATCGCCTGCAGCAATTTCATGCATAGCATGTTGTAAGCGTTGAATGCGCTTAATAAAAGGTAATACCATTAACCACACAACAATGGCAATGAGAATAATAATAAACACAACCGCTAAACTGGAAGAGCGAAATGCTGACGTTACTGGTTCTGCAATTACCGTTTTAGGCACCATAAAGCCGAGTTTCCAATCCATTTTAGGATAATCACTATGTACTTGATTAAAAACCACTAAATAATTTTTATTTTGCCATTTTACACTGGCTTCTCCTGATTTATTATTCACTATTTTTGTTTGTAGTTGAGTAAACCCTTGCGTGTCTGGAAACTTTTTATCGACATCTGTCATTAATGTACCTGGAGGGAATTTTTTACTAAACTTTGGGAAAAACACTAATTTACCGGTATCTGTCATCAAAAAGGCTTCGCCAGTACCCTGATATTTAATTTTAGCTAATAAATCTTGGCCAATAGTAGAAATTAAAATGTCGACTCCACCAATACCTAAAAGTTTGCCATTAGGTAGATAGAATGGGCTCGTTACCGTGGCTGAAATTGAATGGTCGTTTTGATCAACCGCTGGATCGGTAACATACATTTGCCCCTTATTTATACCTAATGTCCACCAAGGGCGTTTATTAGTAAAATAGTTGGCGTCGGTATAACGTCCGTTTAAATCGAAATATTCATGGGTGTTTTCACTGCCAAAAAAGACACTTTTAATCGTTTTATCGTGCTCAGAAAAATAACGAAAATAGTTTTTCACCGCTTGGTATTCTGGTTTGTTATCAATATCAGATAAACGTTCATTGTAATTGGTAAACCAATCAATCACTTGTGGGCTAGCAAAAACGCTGTGAACCACTTGACCTTTTGCTTGAAAGAATCCTTTAACTTCATTTGCTTGTAACTTAACAATGTCTTCTATTGCGACGGTGATGTCGGCGCGCGTTTTATTGCTAATATCTGAAAGCATGAAATAGGCGGTAATTATCAATAAAATTGCCACAGCACCTGAAATTGTCAGTACTAGCTGTCGCATGATTGATTTATTTAGAAAGGTAAACATTGAAATCCCATTTGTTTTTTTTATTAGTTGGGTATATTTGCATATATACCTGCTGGTTAGTAAGCAGAAAACTTTACCATGACTTTTTTTAAATGGCGAATAAAACTGCAATTACTCTAATTAGCATTAAGGTATTAAACGGTACTAGTATCAATTTATTGCGGCAGTGTGTGATGATGTGTGTAACTATTTACCATAATAGCTATTACATCATAGCTATTACATCAAAAACTTAGTCCAACAAAGAAAATATGAGCTACCAAATGTTGTCCTAATCCTGCCTTATAAAGTGCCATTTAATAAAGAAACTACGATCTTTAATTAGCTAAATTGAAGATTAATTTTTCAAATAATTAAAATTTCATCAAATGGTCATGTTTATAATTGATACTTTTTACTGAAGAATAATTAACAATGTTTATATTCACTATATCCAGCAAAGTAGTGTGTCAAAAATACAATTGTTGCATATTTGTTATTCAGTGGTTATTATTCAGACAGTTGACTAGTTGGTCAATAAACATGCAAGCTAACCTTAAAAAAGGAAAGTCCTTTGAAAAAACATAACAACAAATTAGCAGTAGTTTTACTGGCATTAGCAAGTTTTTGGGCTAATGCTGACGTTACCAATGGTAGTTTTGAATCCTGGTCTAATGGCGTTCCCGCTAACTGGACAACAATCGATTCTGGTATTAGCGTAAGTCAAAACAACACTGTTACCAAGGAAGGGGCTAATTCAGCAGCGATAACTGTAAATACAGGAACGCAAGGTTCAACCGATTTTCAACAATTAGTGTCGGTTGTCGCCGGACAAACTTATAACTTCTCAGTGTGGGTTAATCACACTGAAGGTACAATGAAAGCCCGTTTGTATGTAGACGGCTATCAAGGTTACTCTGATCCTAGTTTAGTAAATCAGTGGCAACAACTTACTTATACTTATACTGCCAGTACAACAAAAGACATTGCCGTAGGGTTACGTTTTTATGATGTAGCGGGCTTTGATGGCTCTGAAATAGTTTATGTAGATTATTTTGAACCAACCACTGCAACACCTAGTACTGGCGGCGGAACGGGTGGTACAGGTTGTGCAACCAACGATGTTGCTTTTAGTTTAACTACCGATCAATACGGTTATGAAACTAGTTGGTCGTTAACTGATAGTAATAATCAAACTATTGCCAGTGATAGCAATTTAGCGAGTTCAACTACCTTTACTCAAAATTTTTGTTTAGCTAGCGGTAATTATACTTTTACCATTAACGATGCTTATGGTGACGGTATTTGTTGTACTTATGGCAGTGGCTCTTATGATCTATCATTAGCGGGTACGTCTTTAGCGTCTGGTGCTACTTTTGCTAGTACAGAAAGTAAAACCTTTACTGTTGGTTCAACTGGCGGTGGCACCGGTGGTGGCTCAGGTGGAGGAACAGGTACTGGTGGTGCAGGAACTTATTACGATACCATTACCACGCAAACAGGTTATACACTGAAAACCGCATTACATAATTTGATCAATAATCAAACACCACAAGGTTATTCTGCATTGTGGACCTTTTATCAAAATTACTCACTTGATACTTATTATGAAAACGATGGTTCAATTTTAGATATTTACTCAGAAAAACCAATGGGTACAGACAGCTACAATTACACCAAAGTAACCAATCAATGTGGAACCTATAAAAGCGAAGGCGGTTGTTATAATCGTGAACACTCTTTTCCGCGTAGTTGGTTTGGTGGTGCTGTTGAACCAATGAATTCAGACGTACATTTCATTTTTGCTACCGACGGCTATGTAAACTCTAAACGTAGTAGTTTTCCTTACGGAGAAGTCAGTAGCGCAACATTTACTTCAACTAATGGTAGTAAATTAGGTTCAGCGATTACTACACTTGGCTATACTGGAACAGTATTTGAGCCTATTGATGAATTTAAAGGTGATTTAGCGCGCGCATACTTTTATGTGGCAACCCGTTATGAAGATGTTATTGGTGGCTGGCAAAATAATTCTATCTACAGTAATGCCGTATTAGATGGAACAAGTGGTCATGTTTTCGAACAATGGCAACTAGATATGTTAAAGCGTTGGAGTCGAAATGATCCGGTGAGTCAAAAAGAAATAGATCGCAACAATAACGCGTTTACTCATCAGGGCAATCGCAACCCGTTTGTTGATCATCCTGAATATATTGACGCTATTTGGGGCGCTAACTAAACGTAAATTTTATCTAAGGTTTTCTTAGTCTTACAAATAACCTAAACGGTTAACTCTAAGAGCAAGTAAAGAACTCCCGTCTTTGCTTGCTTTTTTATTAATTTAACATTTGCGGTAATATTGTTAAATTACATCTTTTCAGTTTAATAAACTGTATCCATTGTAAATCACCCTATATATTAGGGTTATCTAGTAAAATTTAACCAAGATATTCTGTTGATAATTCACTAAAATACGCAAAATTTTTTAAATGCTTTCACACTTATTAGGAAACATTATGCTTTTTAAAGATTCATTATTAACTGATTGCCCAATTCGCCAGAAAATGCGCGAGTTTTATCGAATAGATGAAGAAATCGCAATGGCTCATATTTTACCTGAGGCTGAAGTTAACGTTGCTGCACGCAGTAGGGCATGGGAACGCGCCCGTAAAATGGTCTTGCAAATTCGTCGTGATCAAGAAGGCAATGGCGCCATTGACGCGTTACTTAATGAATATTCGCTTTCGTCTGAAGAAGGTGTGGTATTAATGTGTTTGGCAGAAGCGTTATTACGTGTACCTGACAAAATTACGCAAGATGCTCTTATTTGTGACAAAATTTCACAAGGAAAATGGAGCGCGCATTTAGGCTCGAGTGATTCGTTATTTGTGAATGCTTCATCGTGGGGATTATTGATTACCGGTAGCATGGTTGGCTACGCCGATGATCGCAATCAAGAAAAGTTTGGTTTACTAAAACGAACCATAGGTCGTTTAGGTGAACCGGTTATTCGTAAATCAATGAACTATGCCATGAAGATTATGGGCAAGCAGTTTGTTATGGGTGAAACCATTGAAGACGCCACCGAACGCGCAGTAACCAAAGAACGAACCGGCTATGTTTATTCATACGATATGTTGGGTGAAGGCGCACGAACTATGGCTGATGCCAAGCGCTATTTTCAAGCATACGTTGATGCAATTCATGTTATTGGTAAAGCGGCTAACGGTAGAGGACCCATTAAATCGCCCGGTATTTCGATAAAGCTATCGGCGATACATCCTCGTTATGAATTTAGCCATCAAGCACGCGTGATGGCCGAATTAGTGCCACAAGTCAAAGCGCTTTGTTTATTAGCGAAAAGCTACGATATTGGCTTAACGATTGATGCGGAAGAAAGTGAGCGTTTAGATATCTCGCTCGACATTATTGAAACTGTTTTTAGTGATAACGATTTAGCCGGTTGGGACGGTTTTGGTTTAGCCGTACAAGCCTATCAAAAACGCGCCATTTTTGTGATTGAATGGTTACGCCATTTAACCTTGCGCGTTAATCGTAAAATGATGGTGCGCTTAGTTAAAGGAGCGTACTGGGACAGCGAAATTAAAAACGCACAAAAAGACGGCATGCATCATTTTCCTGTATTTACGCGTAAATCGTCTACTGATGTTTCGTATCACGCCTGTGCTAATAAATTACTAGAATATCGCGATAGTATTTATCCACAATTTGCCACGCATAACGCTTACACCGCTGCGACTATAATTGAATTAGCGAATGGCGATACCGAGAATTTTGAATTTCAATGTTTACATGGCATGGGCGACTCGCTATATGATCAAGTGGTTTCACAAGAACATATTCAATGTCGTATATACGCGCCTTGTGGTCAGCATGAAGATTTACTGGCGTATTTGGTGCGTCGCTTATTAGAAAACGGCGCAAATTCTTCGTTTGTAAATGCCATTGTTGATGATACTAAGTTTGTCGAAGCCTTGCTTGAAGATCCGGTAGAAAAAACATTACGTTTAAAGCAAAAATATAATAAACAAATTGTCTTACCTAGTGCGATGTTTGGTGATGAACGTACTAATTCGCAAGGATTAGACTTAACCGATATTAACGAAATTACGCCCTTAAAAGCAGCATTAAATACTTGGTTTGAAGATCATCTATTAAATGAAAATGCGTTACCAGAAAACGTCAATGCTGTACGTAATCCGGCTAACCATAAAGAAATTATTGGTTATCATCAACATCATAGTAGCGAGCAGATGCAACAGCTCATTGATAAGGCTGAAATCGCCTTTGCTTCATGGTCAAAAACTGCAGTAGAAGAACGCGCCGCGTTATTAAATCGTGTTGCTGATGCCTTAGAAGCGCACAGCGAAGAATTAATTGCCTTATGTATTAAAGAAGCCGGTAAAGTGGCGCAAGACGGTATTGATGAAGTGCGTGAAGCGGTTGATTTTTGTCGCTATTATGCGGTAAAAGCGGTTGAATTAGCCCAAGATGATCGTCTTGAAGCGCGTGGTGTGGTGCTTTGTATTAGTCCGTGGAATTTCCCGTTAGCAATATTTTTAGGGCAAGTGGCGGCGGCGATTTCTACAGGTAATACCGTTATCGCTAAACCTGCCGAGCAAACGGGCTTAATTGCGATGCGCACCATTGAGCTAATGCAAGGTGTTGGTATGCCTGAAAACGTTGTGCAAGCCGTTATTGCCCGAGGCAGCGAAGTAGGTAGTGTGATCATCCCAGATGAGCGCATTAAAACCGTGATGTTTACTGGTTCTACAGAAACAGGTACACGCATTTCACAAACGTTGGCAGAGCGTAAGGGCGATCAACTGCCTTTAATTGCTGAAACCGGTGGTCAAAACTGTATGGTGGTAGACTCTACCGCGTTACCCGAGCAAGTTGTCGACGATGTTATTTCTTCAGGCTTTCAAAGTGCAGGGCAACGATGTTCAGCCTTGCGAGTTCTGTTTATACAAGAAGAAATTGCCGATAAAGTGATCACCATGTTGCAAGGCGCATTAGCTGAGTTAAAAGTTGGCGATCCGTCGATGTTATCAACCGATGTTGGTCCGGTGATTGATGCCAAAGCGTTAGCGTCATTAAATGATCATGCTAAGTATATGGAAACACATGGCAAGTTATTGTACCAATGCGAATTATCGGAAGAGGTTAACAATGACAACGGACACTTCTTCTTTGCCCCTCGTTTGTATGAAATTAACGACATTAGCGTGCTTACCCGTGAAGTATTTGGTCCTTGTGTACATATTGTCCGTTTTAAAGCAGGTAAAGTAGAGCAAGTTGTTGAAAAAATTAACAGCACAGGTTTTGGTTTAACTATGGGTATTCATACTCGTATTGAACATCGTGCGGCGCAATTAGCGCAACTTTCTCGTGCGGGTAATATTTACATTAACCGTAATATGATCGGTGCGGTTGTTGGTGTGCAACCTTTTGGTGACCGAGGTTTATCGGGTACTGGTCCAAAAGCGGGTGGCCCCAATTACCTAACCCGTTTAGTGAAAGAAAAAGCGACCAACGAAGCAGAAATTAATGCGGAAATATCGGCATTAGCAAGTGATGTGGTCGCAATAAAACAAGCCAATGTTATGATGGAAAAAGCCGTTAATGCTGAAAAATCATGGCGTTTAGCTGATTTAAACACGCGCGTTTCGCACGTACGTCAATTGTTAGCGAAAATTTCACACGTAGAAATCGTTGACGATTTAGCTGATGATTTAAATAAAACGTTAGCAGCTGCACGTGCTCAGTTAATAGCCATTGAAAAACATCTTAAAGCACCGAAAGTGCTACCTGGACCAACAGGTGAATCTAATGTTCTTTATTTAGAAAATCGCGGAACGGTAATTTGTTTTGCCGACAAAGATGTCAGTTTCCATTTTTGGGCATTATCAATTGTTACGGCATTAGCCACAGGTAATGCCGTACTCACCGTGGTATCTGATTTGTTTTATAACGAAGCACAAGCCTTTGTCGATAAATTTTTGAGTACAGGCGCACCTAAAGGTGTTTTACAAGTTGCCAAGCTTGCTAACTTAGAAGCACTACTAGCGCACCCTAATTTAGCTGGTGTAGTAGTTGATAGTAAATGTCATCGTCGTGCTTACATGGCCGAGAAATTAGCACAACGCAGCGGTGCAATATTGCCGGTGATTAGCTCTGAATATTTAGATAACTTAATTCAGCGTTTATTAACGGAAAAAACCGTCAGTATCGACACCACCGCATCAGGCGGAAATACCTCGTTAATGACCTTGGTTGAAGAGGATGAATAACTTTGCGTATTTAAGCAATTTTGGAGTTTCCTAAGTCAATATTTGCTGTGTAAACACAAGTAAAGTTGTACTTTACCATTCTGGAGGAGATGAGAGTATCTAAACAATATACCGAATACCATCATGGAATTCGGTATTTTTTTTAATGAGATGTTGTTTTTTTGTTAACGTCTTATTATAATTGTTAAGGTCGATTAGACTTATACCCATCTTACATAGTAAGTGCTCATTTCTACTTGTTAAAATCATCTATTGCAATGCCCTTGTTTAATTAACGCTGCAAAGTTGGAGAATATTGTTCTTAGCAACGACTTATTAAAATAAAGGTCTTGTTCCTACGTATGAAAGTAGATAACTGAATTAATGGGATTGGTATTATAAAAATTTGTAATTTTAACAAAAAATAATAATTCAAAATCAAATTAGATCAATTTGTATGGATACTTAAAAGGAAAATTAATGAAAAAAGTTCTATTAGCCATGGCTGTTGTAGTGTCATTTCTTTCGGGATGCGCAAATGTTGCTATGGAAGCACCTGAAAAAAATGAAATAGCAAAAAAATTTAACTCGCCATCTACAGGGAATGCCGGTCTATACGTTTATAGATCGGGCTCTTTTGGCGGAGCATTAAAAAAAGATGTGTGGTTAGACGGCAAATGTGTAGGGGAAACCGCTCCAAATGTTTTTTTCTTTGAGGAAGTTAAAGGGGACGTTGAGCACAAAATATCTACAGAATCTGAGTTTTCACCCAATGATCTTATTGTAAAAGCTGAAAGCGGTAAAAACTACTTTGTACATCAGTATATTAAAATGGGTGTTTTTGTTGGTGGCGCAGGTGTCGAATTGGTAAGTGAGCAAAAGGGCAAAAAAGAAATTTCTAACCTAAATCTCGCTAAAAAAGGATCTTGTAGTAAATAAATTTTGCTGCAATAGTTATAAGGACTAAAAATTGAAAATATTAATAGTATTTTTATTCATGGCGTTTTCTTCATTTTCAAATGCATCTTTAATTAAATTTTCATTTGAGGCGTTTGATTTTGTTGATTGTTGTAATAATCAAACAAATATACCCGAAGAAGTTGTTAGGGGGACTTTTATTTGGGAGGCTGAAAGTGTATTTTCGAGCATTACGAGTTTATCTTCGATAAATTTAACCATAGATGGATACCAATATAACGTAAGTGATATTGGGTATATCTCATCTACTTATAACTCTTTACGCATGATTGGAGGGTTAGAGGATTTTGGCTTTGGTTGTGGTGTTTCATGTGTTGTTTTAGCTTCAGATAATGATTTTAGGTTAAATTGGGATAGCAGTAATCCTCAATTAACTTCATTTTCTTATACTGGCAGCGCTAATGATAATGGTGTTTGGGTAACTCATTCGGTTAATTATAATATTTCTATTTTACCAACCAATGTTCCTGAGCCTTCGACGTTATTATTATTTGTACCCTGCCTATTTATAATAAGAAGATGGTCTTGATAAAATAATATGTAACTATTTCCCAAGGTGAGAATATTTTGCAAGGATCTTTTTTATCTATTGAACGATCCTGCCAGTATGGCAAGCTAGCGTTATTGTCCTCATAACGCTAGCTTAATGATAGTTACAAAGTGCTGTAATTTACTTCAGCACTTTGAACACTAGATTTATAAATAAACAGAAATTTTCTTAAACAATCATACAAATTCCACAACTAGCTAAAAAATAATAAAAATTTTTTGATCAGCAATCAAACAGCCTATAGCTTGATAGCTCGTTTGCAAACCTACAGTGCCAAAACCCTAGCGATAAATTAGAGTTTCTACTTAATACAGCAGTATTAATTTCATATAATTTAGATTAAAAATCCATCAACTTTTACTTGCTTTGTTTTATTTCTCAATGTTATAACTTTGTTAACATCCGAGGTCTGAGGTTCGACCTTTGGTTGGTGTACAGCTTAAAAAACAGGTTACTCAAAATAATAATGAAAGATAAAATGGGGAATAAAGATGAAAAAAACAACAGGCATAATATTCGCTTGTATGATGCTAACTTTTCCTGCACTGGCAGTGAAAGGTTTAGCCTTTATACATGGTACCGGCCATCAAACCGATGCGTATAATGATTACTGGACCGGCAGCTTTGTAAATTCAGTAAGACAAGGACTACCTGATAGCAATAATTATATTGTGATCAACTGTGATTTTGACCAATACATGTGGGACAGCCAAGCGGCTGGCTGCTTAGCCACACAACTAAACGCTTTTATTAACAACAAAAATATTACCGATTTAGTGTTATTAACACATTCTAATGGCGGTAATGTAGTGCGTTGGATCATGTCTAACCCAACGTATGATGTACGTTATCCTAATATTATTAATCACGTCTCAAAAACTATCGCACTGGCGCCATCAAGCTTGGGCACACCGCTTGCTGATGCAGTAAAACAAGGTAATGTTTTTGAAAGTAGTTTAGGTTGGTTACTTGGTTATGGTACCGATGCGGTTAGTCAACAACAAACCAGTTGGATGGCCTATTACAATCAAACATGGTTACTCGGAACTAGTGGTCGTCCGGCCTTACCCCGCGAATTTAAAGCGGTAGTAGGAAGTGATGTCGATTCTGCTTTTTGGGATGGCGATAGTTATTGCGCGGGTTATCAATATCAAGTGGCGTTAGAAACCACGCAAAATTGGTTAGATTCATGCTCAGATGGCTTTCTTAATTGTTCATCTCAAAGCGGTGCTGGTAGTGTTTGGTTTACTGATAAGCAGCGTACAAGAGGCAGTGAGCCATTAAGTCATCAACAATCGCGTCGAGATTGTTTTAATTTAGACATTATTATCCGCAACGATATTTAGGGGGCTACCATGAAAAAAACAAATCTAATAAGTAATCTATTAACGGTAAGCTCAATAACAACTTTGCTGTTTAGCAGTTACCTAAATGCCACACAACTCAAAACAGTGGCGCAAATACCAGCGCAAAATAATAGGTTGGTTGAATTGGCTGTCCCAGATTATGCCGTTGAACAACAGGCGGTGCATTTTAGCCAAAAAGTGTCGGTAAATAGCAAAATATCATTACAAGCTCAACGTTTTGAAAGTGTCAGTGATGAATATTGGTTAGAAGTTACCGGTAAACAATTGAATGCAGGCGTAGATTTAGCCGTAAGCAAGGCTGGAGCATTAATTCGTTTGTCAGGTAAACGCGTAAAAGGTGAATTTAATGATGCCAATTTGGTAATAGATCCAAGCAATATAAAATTATTTAAAAACCAAAAATCTTTAGCACAGCCTTTTAAACAAACGGTATCGCAGCAACAATTTGCGACAGCAAATATTTTCCCTAATAGTAGTGCGATGCAGTTAAATAAAAAATTAGGGAAAGGTAAATTTACCCTGCGTGTTAGTGAGCAGTTAAACGAAAATCAGCATTATATGGTTAATGTTAAAGAAAAAGGTGCTGAGCATAAATTGCATTTAGCGATTGCGCGGCAAACTTTTATGGAAGGCGAAAATGTTGCGTTTGACAGCTTTATCAATAACAAAGCAGGTAAGTTAGCCGCGGTTAAGAGTAAAGCTTTTATTAAAACGCCTTCTGGTGAAAAACAAGCGATTAGTTATGTTAAAGATAACGATAAATTTAAGTTAGTTGTACCGAGTAATTTAACGCCAGCCAAGCGTGGTGAACTCTATGAATTACTCATCGAATCACAAGCGACCGATAATGGCATACAAATTAAACGTAATGCTAAAGTCGCTTTTGCCATAGCTCAACCTACCGCGCGTATGCAAGGTGAATACAGCGTCGATAATAGTGCAGCTCGTGTTAATTTAAATGTTGCTAGTGAAGGACGTTACGAAGTGAGTGGTTTGGTCTATGGCACCGCAAAAAATGGTGTAAAATTACCGATAATGCTGAGCCGTTCTGCTTATTATTTAAGGCCGGGTGATCATAACGTTGAGTTAAAATTTGATCAAAAAATCCTTAAAGCATCAGGTTTACAGGCCCCGTTTAGCGTAAAACAACTGCGCTTAATGGATCAGAGTAGAATGGCGTTATTACAACAGCTTTAATATTGCAATATCAGCCGTTTAACCGAAACTCCCCAACACTTGGGGTAATGCCGCTCACTTAAGGTGAACGGCCTTTTTATTTCTAGCATATCGTTGTGGCCAACGCTTTCGGGCTTGAGGGTTACTAGACAGACGTACCAATTTATCGTTGCGGCCTAATTTTCTGATTTCTTCATATTGCAGATTTTTCTTCAATGGAATTAACCAATGACGCTTTGTGCCTGTTGTGCACCACTTATGCAACAATGCCAGCGAGTAAAAGCCTTTGTGGAAATATTTGACAAAGCGGCAGCCGTCATGTTCGGTGAAACAGAAGAACTTAAAAACTTAGGGAACAATGACTACAGCAATTTACAGGGTTGTATTGTCGCTGTAGTTGATGATAATCGCATTAATTTAGCGGTGGCGAAAAGAATTTTACAAACCTAAGGAGTTACCGCGCTTACCTTAGATTCTGGTCATCAACTTATTGAGTTATTAGCCCATTATCAAAAAGAACAAATTGAACTTAGTGTTGATTGTAATATGCCAATTTTAATCTTGTAAACCTTTGAAATTTTCTCAATCTAGCAATTAACATTATTCCAATTAGCCAACTAGGCGAGCCACCACCATTAGCAGTAGAAGGTTTAACTTCTTTTATTAAATAAGTTTAAACGCGATAGATCTTTTAATGCCTTTAAAACACTTCTATAGCCCTTAAAAATATTGGCTTGTCGTTTTTATATGATCATCCGTCGTGTTTTTGCTATACCCCATAAGGAGAATTAAATAATACTCAATAGGTACTCAATAGAACAGTTAATAAAAACTGTCAATGTAAAAATATACGAAATGATAACCATAATAATAAAAACAAAATGGTTGCTTTCAGAAAAACAAACTTAACAGATAAAGTCAGAGGTTTCAGAACATGGTATCAAAATTAACAAAATTATCAGTAGCGACCTTATTAGCGTTAGGCGCTTCTAGTGCAGCAATGGCGGCAAATAACGTTAATGCAAATCACGGTCACATGAATGGTAAATCAATCAATGATGTTACTAACTTAAGTGCTGATTATAGCTTTGCAACAGGTAAATCATTTTCAACCGTTAAAGGTAATAAGAAACAAAGAGCATCAATGTTCTATAAAGGTGTGCCAGTATTTGGTCAAAGTGTTGTGTTAGAAAAAGACCAAGCAGGCCGTAATGTGGCGTTACAAGGTTCTTTAATGGCTGACATTGAAAACGACCTTAGCTCTGTAAATCCTGGCATGTTACACGGTAAAGCACTAGGTAAATTAAAACAGTTACTAGGTCACAACAACATTGAAAACTCTAAAACAGAATTAGTTATTTATGTTGGCGCTGACAATAAAGCAAAATTAGCTTACCGCGTTGAATATTTAGTAAGCGATAGCAGCGAGCCAAGCCGTCCAATGGCATTTGTCGATGCCAACAACGGTGAAATCTTACTTTCTTGGGACGGTATTAACCACGGTAAAAGTGGTAAAGGTAAACCAGGCGGCGGCGGTGGTGGTGGTTCAACAACAGCTACTACATTAACAGGCCCTGGTGGTAATGAAAAAACTGGTATTTATAACTACGGTTCAGACTTTGGCACATTATTAGCAACAACTGACGGTTCTGCTTGTTATTTAGATAGCCCTAACGTTACTACACTTGATATGGCTAACAGCACACGTCGTGGTAACTTAGCACAAGTATCTTGTGGTGATACTGGTCAAGATTATACTAACGGCGCATTCGCTCCGATGAACGACGGTCAATATTTCGGTAACGTTATCTTTGATATGTACGGTAACTGGTACGGTGTAACACCATTATCACAAAAACTGGAAATGCGTGTACATTACGGCCGTAACTATGAAAATGCGTTCTGGGATGGTACTGGTATGTCATTTGGTGACGGTGCTAGCACATTCTATCCATTAGTAAGCTTAGACGTATCAGCGCACGAAGTAAGCCACGGTGTAACAGAACAACGTTCAGCTCTTACTTACAGTGGAGAATCTGGTGGTATGAACGAAGCATTCTCAGATATGGCCGGTGAAGCTGCTGAAAACTATATGCACGGTTCAAATGACTGGATGGTTGGTGAGCAAATCTTTAAAGGCGCTGGTGCGTTACGTTATATGAATGACCCAACACGCGATGGTCGTTCAATTGACAATGCAGCTAATATGACTAGCACCCTTGACGTCCATTACAGCTCAGGTGTTTACAATAAAGCTTTCTACTTATTAGCAACCACTAATGGTTGGACAGTAAAAGATGCCTTTGGTGTTATGTTACGCGCGAATGACCTTTATTGGACAGCTAGTGCAACATTTAATTCAGGTGCTTGTGGTGTTGAAGCTGCAGCTACTGACCTTGGCTTTAATGCTTCAGACGTAACAGCAGCATTCGCAGCTGTTGGTGTAATCTGTCAATAAGCTAAAGACAATTGTTTCAATTTATTGAAACATAATAAAAGGCCTGCAATGCCGTTCACTTAAGGTGAACGGCATTTTTTTACTTATTTGATATATCGAGCTTTGTCGAAAAAAATAAAGACATTAAACATTCCTATCATGATGTATAAGAGATTAATGGCATTATCATTGCGATAACGATAGTGATAGCCATAGGGTTGTATTTACTGGCCGCGATGAAATATTATATTATAGTAAAAGATGACACGTTAAATAGAATGCTAAGACGTAGGGATAAATAATTCAAAGGCTATGTTCCCTTTAGGTGTTGCTAAATGTATAGTTGGTTGATTTAAATCATATTGTAGGTCGCTGCTTGCCGCGACAAGTTAAACTTATTATGCTGTGTTGTGCCTCGTTTCACTCGTGACAACCTACAATAAATTTTATTTAGCAACAGTTGTGTACAACATAGCCAATTCAAAAAGTATTAACGTGGTAAATAAATAATCATTGCCGCACAAAAAACAACCACAAGCCAAAATATTTTTTGAAAAAATTTACGGTTTTTCTGCTTAATATTTTGCGGTTTGCTTGACAATAGCATGCCGCAATTTTCACAACATTCCCGTTCGGCTAAATTTTCATGTTGACAAAATAAGCACTTTTTTACATTTTCAGTCATCTATTATAAGCTCGTTAGTTGATGATATAGCTGTGGCAATCGTATTGGCAATTGCGTTGGATTAGAGATCACCGTAAAACTATCATGACCAAAAATATACGGTAAATAATCTTCAGCTTGCTGATCAATTGTAATACAAAATGGTTTCAAGCCTAATTTTTTCGCATCGAGTATTGCTTGATGTGTGTCTTCAATACCAAATCGTCCTTCATAATGATCGATATCGTTAGGCTTACCGTCTGTTAAAATCAATAAGAGCTTTTGTGCGGAAGCTTGCTCTTGTAATATCTTAGTTGCTTGGCGAATAGCCGCGCCCATACGTGTATAAAACCCCGGTTTTAATGCTAAAATTCTACCTGTAACATTATCACTATAGGCTTCTTTAAAGTTTTTTAATACCGTGAAACGTACATGATGACGTTTCACTGACGAAAAACCATACAACGCAAAATGATCACCAACACTTTGTAATGCTTCTGAAAATAATAATAGACTGTCTTTCACCACATCAATTACTTGTGTTTCATTATTTAAATGTGCGTCAGTAGACATTGAGATGTCAGCAAGCAATAAACATGAAAGATCACGATGGTTACCACGAAAGCTTTGAAATACCCCCCTCTCTTGTGTGGCTGAAATTTGTCGCTCAACATGAAAATCTAACCATGCAGTTAAATCAAGCTCTTCCCCTTGCGGTTGCGCTTTTAACCAATAACGCAACGAACGAAATTGTTCAAACTGCGCACGTAACATTTTTGCCGTTGTTTGTAACCGAGCGGGCAGTTTTTGTGGCACACAGTCTTTAGGTAACATTGGCTGTAATAAACAACGATCTTGTTCTAATTGTTGTTTTTTATAATGCCATTCTGGAAATTTAACCCCTTCGCCTAATGGTAAATCATCTTCGCTTGCAGAAGGTAAATCGAGATTAATTTTGATGCGTGCACTTTTTTGCTGTTGTTGCTGTTTTGATAAAGTAATTTTTTCTAAGTCTTCAGCAACACGTTCGCTATCTTCGTCATCTGAATCGTCATTACCTCGGTCTATGTTGGCAAATTCGCTCCATGAGAATAAACTTTCTAAACGAAAAATCATCATGCCATCACGTTCGTTCGGCGCATCACTTCGTTGTGCTTTTTTACGGCTTGTTTTACTTTGATTAACAGTCTTTTTAGATGCTGACTTTGAACTTTCATCTGGTTCATCTTGGTAATCTGCCACAACATTTTTTACTTGCGGTTCAGCAGGATATAACCAGAGAAAAATAGGTTCAGGAGCATGATTAACCTGAGGAAAATGCTTAACCGAGCCTGGTGTTAAAATAGCTTGCATTAATGCTTGTTCCATCATCTGTTCAGGTTTAGACAAATGCTGAACACTAGGCCTTACGTCAATATAGGCTTCAGCTAAACGATAATAACGCGGTGCAAGTGCAGGGTATTTCGCAAGTACCGTTTGTACCAAGGTTTGATTGTCGCGTGCCCAATGTGTGAATTTTCCCTGATGATTTGCTGCCAAAACAGCGAGCCAAAGATAAAGATCACGATTAAGTACGGGGTCTGGAAATACTGCGAGTATTTCAGGTAAGCTTAAACTATCTTTATCTTGCCACGCTAAACTGACTTGCTGATTATCACCCGATATTTTTTGTAAAAACCGGCGTCTAGTGGCAACATCTCGGCCTGTTGCTGCTTCTACGCGCTTAACTGCATCGCCGCCAAGTGCCCGAAAAGTCATGCCAACTGACTTTTGCACATCACAAAAATTAATGGCCGCAGCAGGATAATCAGCACGCGCTTTACGTGTAATATATTTATGCCAAATACCGCCAACCCACTCTTCCATTATGTAAAACCTTTGCGAATTTTAATTTAATAATAGCAGAATGTTAAAATACCTTACTGATTTACATCATAAAAATATAAATTAGAAAACAAAAAAATGCCGCTGCCAATAAAATTAGCGGCGGCATAATTAATAGATAGTTTTAAAGATTAAGCCGTTACTTTTTCTTTAACAAAAAAGCTTGATATGTAAGCAATTAAGCCTAACAAGAATATAATGCCTGCAATTTCACGTAACCAATAAAATATTGCCAGTTTATCTTGTGTTGCCATAAAACTAAGTGCTTGTCCGTCTTCTGGCATTCTTTGCAACCATACTTGCAAAATACCTGCACCAGTTAAGAACAAGGTAATAAATACCATCGCTACAGTCATTAACCAAAAGCCCCACATTTCACGTACTTGTGCGCGATTGCAGTTTGCTTCACCAATACCACGTAGTTTAGGCATAGTGTATGAAATAATGGTCATTACAATCATCGCATAAGCGCCATAAAATGCCATATGCCCATGTGCTGCAGTAATTTGCGTGCCATGAGTGTAGTAGTTTACTGGGGCTAAGGTATGTAAGAATCCCCAAACACCGGCACCCAAGAATGCCATAACTGCAGTACCTAAAGCCCAAAGTGTTGCCGCTTTATTTGGATGCTCACGACGACGACGATTAACCATATTAAATGCGAATAACACCATGGCAAAGAACGGTAATGGTTCTAATGCTGAGAAAATTGAACCTATCCACTGCCAATAGTCTGGAGTAGCTAACCAATAAAAGTGATGGCCAGTACCTAAAATACCAGTGATTAATGCCATTGCGATAATCACATATAACCATTTTTCAATAACTTCGCGGTCAACACCTGTCACTTTAATTAATACATAAGCTAAAATTGCGCCCATGATTAATTCCCAAACACCTTCAACCCATAAATGAACAACAAACCACCAAAAATATTTATCTAGCGCTAAGTTAGCAGGATTATAGAAAGAGAATAAGAACATTAACGCCAAGCCCAAAAGACCTGTAATTAACACCATGTTAATGGCGGTTTTTCTACCTTTTAAAATTGTCATACCTAAGTTGAACAAGAAACCTAGCGCAACCACTACAATACCCAGTTTAGTAATTGTGGGTTGTTCTAAAAATTCGCGTCCCATCGTCGGCCACAATTTATTAAAAGTAATGTCGGCTAATGTTGAATAAGGCACTAATAAATAACCTAAGATGGTAAGCACACCCGCGGCTGCAAATACCCAAAATAGAATAATAGCTAGTTTAGGGCTATATAATTCAGTTTCAGATTCTTCAGGCACCATATAATATGCAGCCCCCATAAATCCAAACAGTAACCATACAATCAATAAATTAGTGTGTACCATGCGGGCAACATTAAAGGGAATGACCATGCCAACGATATCGCCAACGACATATTGCATACCCATAAGCAAACCGAATAAAATTTGCCCGACAAATAAAATAAGCGCAAAGACAAAATAAGGTTTCGCTACGGCTTGAGATTGATATTTCAACGTATTCATCACATTACCCTTCAATATTTGGTGGCCAGTTATTGTTATCCATCTCTGATGTCCATTTTAAGAACTCAGCTAGATCGTTTATTTCTTCATCTGAAAGATGAAAATTAGGCATTTGACGACGACCAGGAATATTTAACGGTTGCGATTTCATCCAGCCGTTTAGGAAAGCTTTGAAACCAGCATCTCCGCCGCGACGTTTGTATACATTACCAAGTTCAGGCGCAAAATAAGCACCTTCGCCCTGCAGAGTATGACAACCTATACAGTTATTGACTTCCCAAAGCATTTTACCGCGAGCAACAGATTCTGTGAGATTTTCACGGTGATCTCGTTTGGGCATTTCTCTTGTTGTGTGAAAAGTTAACGCTATAAATATCAGTACGAAGAAAGCGCTGCCTCCGTAATAAATATTTCGCGCCATGCCTTTCGTAAATCTTTCAGACATGATTGTTCCCTTATTAATATTATAAAACGCGAGTATCATAATACGGATTAGCAGTAGTAAACTTGATAGAAATCAAGTTTACTAAGAAAGTTTGATTAAGTATCGTAATCTATTGATAATATTGTATAAAGTTAAAGAAGAGGAGGTTTTTCAACCATCGCTTTGGTAAGGTTATACATACCAATAATCACAAACGTGGCATGCGCTATAATGAAGTACAAAAGTAAAATCATAAACTGGCTAGCAAAATCACCCACTAGCAAAATAACGATTAACGGGATGAAAATCAGTGCTGCTGCGGCAAGTGATAATTGAATACAACGCAGTAGATGAATTCGTTCAAGTTTAGTGATATTTTTGTGAGTAACGTACAGCCAAATCAACAATAAAAAAGAAATACCGGGTAATAGTAATAAATTACATAAGTATAACGATTCTGCAATCACTGCGGTTTTTGCACTGTCTGACTTTTCTTGTCCAGCCATTAAACCATTCACCTTCTCGTTTTTACTAAAATTATATCATTAGGGATTGTTGAACTTTTACCGTTTAATAAACAACACACTGCTACAAAAAACATTGATATATCAACAAACCCTAGCAATAAACTAGGCCTTTATGGCTTAACTAGCAAGTAAATCCTAAATTCAACTGTGTCATGTTTTTATTTTTCGAGCAAAAGATGATCTCGCTCAAAGTTAACCAAGGCAAAACAAGGTCTAATTTAACCACTTTTATTCATAAACTATGTCATTGTAATGCGAAAAATATTATTGATTTCAATAGGGTTACTTTTATCGTTGCAGGCTTTAGCGCCGATCGCGCTGGCTGCTAAAAGTGAATTAAGTACCGAACGGAAACAGCAACTCATTAATTTATTAAAGCAAGATTGTGGTTCATGTCATGGTATGACTTTAAAAGGTGGTTTAGGTCCAGCCTTATTGCCCGAGGATTTATCAGGAAAGTCATTACCTTTTATTATAAATACTATTACTTATGGTCGACCAAATACCGCAATGCCGCCTTGGCAAACATTACTCACCACTGAAGAAATTCGTTGGTTGTCTGAACAATTATTAGCAGGAATAAAATAATGTTTTTAGCACAAATCAATATAAAAGCGGCTGCATTGACTGGCCTAATTAGCTTGCTAACTGCATGTACCAATAATCCTCTTAATCATGAAGCATTCGTAAAATCTTCAACCGATAAATTACGCGCAACTGGCGATTTAGGTGTAGTGATAGAACGTGCAACAGGGCAAGTAAAAATTATCAATCATACCAGCAAAGCACAGCTTGCAGAAATTGATGGTTTAGGTGATTTATCACACGCCTCCATCGTTTATTCGCGCGATGAACGTTATGCTTATGTGTTTGGACGAGATGGCGGTTTAACCAAAATAGATTTATTAACTGATCGTATTGCCAAACGCGTTATTCAATCAGGAAATAGCATAGGTGGCGCGATTAGCCAAGATGGCAAACTTGTTGCTGTGTCTAATTATACGCCTGGTGGCGTTAAAGTGTTTGATGCCGAAACCTTAACGCTGGTAGCCGAAATTCCTGCAACACTGTTAACTCATCAAGCGAAAAATAAAGACGGCACTACAAAACGCTCAAAAGTCGTGGGTTTAGTCGACGCACCAAATCAACAATTTGTTTTTAGTTTATTTGATTCGAATGAAATTTGGATTGCTGATTTTTCAGGAAAACAGTACAAACTCACTAAATATACAGATATAGGCCAAAACCCATACGATGGTTTAATTACCCCAGACGGCCGCTATTATATTGCAGGTTTATTCGGTGAAGATGGTATGGCCTTAGTTGATTTATGGCACCCTGAAAAAGGTGTAAAACGTATTTTAGACGGTTACGGCCAAGGTGAGCAACGTTTACCTGTTTACAAAATGCCACATTTAGAAGGTTGGACAATGGCAGGAAACCTAGCCTTTGTACCTGCGGTTGGTGAATATAAAGTATTGGTTATTAATACCAACACTTGGCAACAAGTTGGTGCAATTGACATGCAAGGACAGCCTGTATTTGTGATGTCGCAGCCAGATCATCGAAAAGTGTGGGTTAACTTTGCGTTTCCTCGCAATGACAAAGTACAAATTATTGATGTGGAATCATTAAGTATTGAAAAAACATTGGTACCAGGTTCTGGCGTATTGCATATGGAATTTACACCGCGTGGTGAACAAGTGTGGATTTCAGTGCGAGACAAAGACACCATTAATATTTATGACACCATGACTCAGCAACTGATCAAGCAGCTTTCAGCAAAAAGCCCAAGTGGTATATTTTTTACCGCTAGAGCCCATAAAATAGGGCTTTAATCATGCAGTTTTCCTTGCTTGAGCAACAAATAATTAGCCACTATCAAAAAGGATTTCCTTTATGTAGCTCACCCTATTTGGCGATGGCTAAACAATTGAATTGCAGCGAGCAACAAATAATGGATACGCTGAAAAAGCTACAACAGCAGCAAGTATTATCTCGTGTTGGTGCCGTGTTTGATCATCAAAAAGCGGGCGCAAGTACCCTCGCGGCCATCGCAGTTGAAGCAGATAAAATCGACCAAATAGCCGCCCTTATTAACAGCTTTGAGCAAGTAAATCATAACTATGCTCGTGAGCATCACTACAATTTATGGTTTGTCGTAACCGCAGCAAATGAAAATGATTTAGCCCTAGTGCTACAACAAATTGAGCAAATCACCGGATACAGCATTTTAAAATTACCGATGGAACATGCATTTCATATTGATTTGTCGTTTGCCATAGATTTTACTGCAGTACAACGAGGTGCTAGATGTTAAAAGTCATCGTAAATAATGAGAGTTCTGAGCGAAATACGCTTACTCAAGCTCAACAAGCGCAGTTAAGATGTATTGTAGAGCAAGGGTTACCCATTGAACCTCGGCCATTTTTAGTGCTGGCTAAACAAATAGATAGTACAGAGCAAACGGTTATCGACACTATTTCACAATGGCAACAAAACGGACTAATTAAACGATTTGGATTAGTAGTAAAACATCGCAGCTTAGGTTACACCGCCAATGCTATGGTTGTATTTGATATTCCAGAGCAACACGTTGAACGCATAGGCAGCCTACTTTCACTAGAAAATGCCGTAACACTCTGTTATCAACGCCCTAGAGTACTCCCCGATTGGCCGTATAACTTATTTTGTATGATTCACGGTAAAAACCGCGAGCAAGTATTAACACAGCTTGCCGAAATTTGTGTAAATCATGATCTTGAGTCATTTGCGAAGTCGATTTTGTTTAGCAATAAAGCTTACAAACAGCAAGGCGGTCGTTACCAACAAAAAATCGCAACAACGGCCACTAATAAGGTGCCATGTAACCATCAGCCTACTGCTCATTAAATTATCGGTACTATTATGGAAATAGATCAATTAACCCTGCTAGATAAAGCATTAATTAACCTTTTACAAAAAGGTTTACCTATTTGTGAAAATCCTTTTCAAGCCGTCGCTGAGCAACTTGCGAGTACAGAGCAATTAGTGATTGAGCGTTTACAAGTGATGCTTGATTCAGGATTATTAACACGCTTTGGTCCAATGTTTGACGCGGCATGTTTTGGCGGTGCATTTACCTTGGCCGCTATGGAAGTGCCCGAAGTACAATTTGAGCAAGTAACACAGATTGTGAATAGTTTCGATCAGGTTGCACACAACTATCACCGTGATCATCAATTAAATATGTGGTTTGTGATCGGTGCCGAGCAACCACAAGAAATCACCGATGTTATTGCCAGTATTGAACAACAAAGTGGCATTACCGTATTGAACATGCCGAAACAGGAAGAATTTTATGTCGGACTCTATCTCCCCGTCTAATCGATTGGATACACAAAAAAATAATGTAGATACCGCATCAACTTTAACAGCAAAAGAACGGGAATACATAGTACTCACCCAACATGGTTTACCGCTTATTGCGCAACCTTATCATTGGTTGGCTGAAAAACTACAGTTAAGTGTTGAAGCCACCTTAGCCATGACCGAAGATTTAAAAAGTAGAGGCATAATTCGGCGTATTGCTGCGGTGCCTAATCACTACCGATTAGGTTATAAATTTAACGGCATGACAGTGTGGGATGTTGATGATGCTGTTGCGCAAAAATTTGGCCAACAAGTCGGCGATTTACCGTTCGTAAGTCACTGCTATTTACGCACTCGCCATTTACCCTATTGGAATTATAATTTATTTGCGATGATTCACGGAAAAAATGAGCATGAGATAAGCCAATATAGAATCCAGATCAAACAATTGCTAGCCGATGTGTTGCAAACTCATGGCTTAAAATCTAACGACATGCTGACCAGTAAAAAAATACTGAAAAAAACAGGATTACGGTTAAAAAAATAACCCCTGCAAGCTATTTTCAGCATTAACGAAGGAGCGAATAATGTTTCGAATATCACAACTTTTAAGCACTATGCTTGACGATAAACCCGCGGGTAAACCACGAAAAATGGCTGGCCCAGTCGTTATCTGGAATTTAATACGACGTTGCAATTTAAGCTGTAGACATTGCTATTCAACGTCATTAGATATTGATTTTAAAGATGAGCTTTCAACGGAACAAATATTAGCCACCATCGACGATTTAAAAGTTGCCCATGTGCCTGTACTTATTCTTTCTGGCGGTGAACCCCTATTACGTAAAGATATTTTCGAAATTGCCGCTTATGCAAAAGCCAAAGGTTTTTATGTTGCCCTATCGACAAATGGCACTTTAATTGACGAGCAAAATATAGCACAAATCAAAGCTGCTGATTTTCAATATGTAGGTATTAGCATTGATGGATTAGAAACCTTTCACGATAAATTTCGCCGTGTAAAAGGCAGTTTCAAACAATCAATGCATGCCATAAAACTATGTAAACAGGCCGGAATCAAAGTCGGTATGCGGTTCTGCTTAACTCAAGATAATTTTGCTGATTTGCCTGCAATACTTGAATTAATGGACGAATATCAGGTGGATAAATTTTATTTATCTCATCTTAATTATTCTGGTCGTGGTAAACATTCAGCAAAACAAGATGCCATTTTTGACATGACCCGAGAAGCAATGGAGTTATTATTTGAGCGGGCATGGCAACACTTGCAAACAGGCCGTGAATCAGACTTTGTTACTGGTAATAATGACGCAGACGGCGCCTTGTTATTGCAATGGGCCAGCAAAAAATTCGCACAACAATTCCCTAATAGAGTAGAAAATTTACGCCAGTATTTAATTAATTGGGGCGGTAACGCTTCTGGCGTTAATGTGGCAAACATTGACAATGTAGGTGATATTCACCCCGATACTTACTGGTGGGATCATACCATTGGCAACGTAAAAAACGCGTTATTCTCTCAAGTTTGGCATCACAGCGAAGACCCTTTAATGTTTGGCTTTAGACAAAAACCACGGCCAGTAAAAGGTCGCTGTAGTATTTGCCAATATTTATCAATTTGTGGTGGAAACACCAGAACGCGGGCATTTGCTCAAACGGGCGATGTTTGGGCTGAAGATCCCGGATGTTATTTGACAGATGAAGAAATTGGTCTTACTACTCCTGACTATGCAACAGCAAGTCATGGTGAACCTATCACTATTCAACAAATTTAAGTTAGGATTTATTATGAGTGCAACACAAGCGCTGCCTAAAATCATGCCGAACAAAAGTCATTTAGCACATGGTGAAGTCGCCTTAGTTGGCGCTGGTCCGGGTGATCCTGAATTATTAACCATCAAAGCATTTCACTTTATGCAGCAAGCCGACATTGTGGTTTATGACCGTTTAGTAAGCGACGAAATTATGGCGTTATTACCTGTTCAATGCGAACGTTATTATGTAGGTAAAGAGCAAGCAAAACATTGCGTTCCGCAATCAGGTATTAATCAATTATTGGTTGATTTTGCGAAACAAGGCAAACGTGTATTACGCCTAAAAGGCGGCGATCCTTTTGTATTTGGTCGTGGTGGTGAAGAGGTCGAAGTATTGCTAGCACAAGGCATTAACTGCCATATGTGTCCTGGAGTTACAGCAGCATCTGGCTGCACCACCTACGCAGGTATTCCATTAACCCACCGTGGTATTGCACAGAGTTGCAGCTTTATTACCGGACATTTACAAAACGATGGGCAGTTAAGTTTGCCTTGGCCTTCTTTGATTGATAGTAAGCAAACTGTTGTTTTTTATATGGGCATTAACACTTTACCTATTATTACCGAACAATTAATTAAACATGGTCGCGCAAAAAACACGCCTGCTGCACTTATCTGTAAAGGCACACAAAAAGATCAAAAAGTATATCGCGCGCCGTTAAGCGAGTTACCTAATTTAGTGTTACAGCAAAATATTCAGCCTCCTGCATTAATCGTAGTTGGCGATGTAGTGAATATTTTTAAAGATCAAACGATTGATAATCTTGGTGGTTTTATTGCAAACACTCGCAATAGTACTGAAACGTCTGTTCAAAACCAACGTTGTGTAGGAGAAAGCTAATGCAACGTAAATCTCTATTAAATTCGTGCTATTGGTTAGCATTTGCAATAGCCTCATTGGTGACAGGAATGCAAGTGAGCGTTGGTGCTACACAACCAGTTGTAAACGTTACTAATTTACATAATGCAACCGCTTTGTATAAAGACAATTGCCAAACCTGTCATGGTGTAAACCGTATGGGCGGAATGGGCCCAGCGTTGTTCCCTGAAAATTTAGCTCGACTCAGAAAAAACAATGCATTTGGTGTTGTTAAAAATGGCCGAGTAGCAACGCAAATGCCTGCGTTTGCCCATAAGCTGAGTGATGAAGACATTCAGCAATTACTCGATTTAATTTACACAAAACCTGCGGTAAAACCTGAATGGACAATGGCTGATATCAACGCTTCTCACATTATACATTTTGATCAAAGTCAGTTAGGCAACAAACCGTTATTTGACGCCGATCCTATGAATTTATTTATTGTGGTTGAACTAGGTGATCATTCTGCAACATTATTAAATGGCGACACATTTACCCCCATTACTCGTTTTAAAACACGATTTGCACTGCACGGAGGTCCAAAATATTCACCTGATGGCCGCTTTGTGTATTTTGCTTCTCGCGATGGTTGGGTAAGTAAATACGATATTTATAATATGAAAACCGTGGCAGAAGTTCGAGCCGGTATTAACTCTCGTAACTTAGCGATTTCATCAGATGGTAAGTACGCCATTGTGGGCAACTATTTACCACACAGTGTGGTATTACTTAATACTAACGACTTATCACCCATTAAGATTATTGATACCGTAGATGCACAAGGCATAAGTTCTCGCGTTAGTGCCGTTTATAATGCGCCGCCAAGAAACAGCTTTATTGTTGCTTTAAAAGATTCGAAAGAAGCGTGGGAAATACCTTATCAAACGGCAAACTTTGTACCGAAACGCATCAGAACAGAAGACTATCTTGATGATTTTTTCTTTGATCCTAGTTATCGACACTTAATTGGTACCTCTCGCGATAGTAAAAATGGTGAAGTGATCGATTTAGACACCCAGAAAAAAATTGCCACGATAAAAATGAATGGTATGCCGCATTTAGGCTCAGGTATCACATGGGATTATCAAGGTAAGCAAGTATTCGCTTCGCCAAATATTAAAAAAGGTTTAGTGAGTATTATCGATATGGATACATGGCAAGTGATCAAAGAAATTAAAACCGACGGCCCCGGATTTTTTATGCGCAGCCACAGTAAATCACGCTATGCGTGGGTAGATGTATTTTTTGGCCCACACAAAGATGAAGTGCATATAATCGATAAAAAAACACTGGAAATCGTAAAAACTATCACCCCCATTAAAGGTAAAACGGCAGCACATGTAGAATTTACTAAAGATGGTAAATATGCCCTATTAAGCATTTGGGAAGATGATGGTTTTGTGATTGTTTATGATGCTGATACGTTAGAAGAAATCAAACGCATACCGATGAAAAAACCATCAGGAAAATATAACGTTTATAACAAAACACATTATGAACGAGGCACTAGCCACTGATACCAAATGAAATAAAAAGCCCGTGATGAAATATCACTGGGCTTTTGTTTTGACGCTATTTTTTAAGTTTCGTTAAAATATAAACTAGCGATATCCATTAATGCAGCAACCGTGTCAGGATCATCAGTTAATGGTTCAGCCAAACAGCAACGACATACGTCCATAGCGTTCATGCCACTTTTCATCATTCTTGCTGCATAAATAAGCAAACGAGTAGACGCAATTTCTTCCAGATCATGATGTTCTAATTTTCGCAACGCACCAGCAAGTTCGACCAATTTATGAGCTAAATAAGTATCAGCGCCCGATTCTTTACTGATAATTTGTTGCTCAAGTTCAGCCGTTGGATAATCAAAACGCAATGCGACAAAGCGTTGTCTGGTACTTGGTTTCATACCTTTTAATAGATTTTGATAACCTGGATTATATGACACCACCAACATAAAACCGGGCGCAGCTTCGAGTATTTCTCCTGTACGCTCTAAGGGTAAAATTCGACGATCATCCGCTAACGGATGTAACACGACAGTAGTGTCTTTACGGGCTTCTACTACTTCATCTAGGTAGCAAATTCCGCCTTCGCGTACTGCTTTGGTTAACGGACCGTCTTGCCAATAGGTGCCATTGGGGCCAATAAGATGCCGGCCCACTAAGTCAGCGGCGGTTAAATCATCATGACAGGCTACGGTATATAACGGTTTATTTAATTTCTGCGCCATATGGGCAACAAACCGTGTTTTACCGCAACCTGTTGGCCCCTTAATAAGTACCGGTAATTGATGCTCGTTAGCATAAGTAAATAACGATATTTCATTGTTTTGTTCTTGGTAGAACAATTTTTCTTGGCTCATAGTTATTCTCTACTATTCATTTTTTATTAAGTTAATAGCGCTATTTATCAATGTGTTGTATTGCAATATTGGGGGTATATTTTTGTACCGCTTTTCGATCAACTTCAACCGCTTCTTTACCAATTGCCCAATGCAATAATGAGCCATTAGGATTATTTTTTTGCACCTCCGCACAAGCACTAACGCACTGAGCACATTGTGTACACGTAAATTTTGCACGTTTCATATTACGCGTGGGTAATCGCATTGGGCATGCTTCATCACACGCTTTTTGTGTTTTATTCAAACTACATTCTCTACAAGCCTTTGCCCTAGCGCGATCAAACTTAACCACCATGGCTTTATTATTAGCCATCCAAATTAAACTTTGAAAAAGCCCCAACGCACAACCATATTTACAAAACAAATGACGCGCGAAAATAAAATCTGCGGTAAAAACAAGCGTAGCGGCGCTGACAAAAATAGTAGCGCCAAAACCTAGTTGAAAATGAACAAAGTCATTCAATAACGGAAGCGGTGGCAGCAAATAGCTTAACAGGGCTAAGGCCCAAAGTAATGCAATAACAAACGCGGCTAAAAAAACCATTAATTTAGGCAAGACACCTTTACTTACCACACTGGCTTTTTCCCACAAGGTAATACGATTAAGCTGCTTTAGCATCAAATCGTTGATCATTTCAACCACTGAGAAATGTGGACACAACCAGCCACAATATATACGGCCATAGCGGTAAATAATTAATCCTGTCGCCACAATAAAACCGACAAGAGGCAGCAATACGCGTGAAAATATACGCACCGCGGCATCTACACTATCGCCTTGCTGCATAATTGATTCAACATTTAACGACCACGCTTGTCCAAACAAAATAAAATGGCCAAGTGTTAAATCAAAACGAAATATATCTAAAATAGGCGCATATAAAAATAATAGGAAAAATCCTAGTTTGGTGATTATTCTTAGTTGCGAATTGGTCATTACCGTTTGTACTGAGCAAGTGTAAAGTGGTGTCATACTAACGAATTAGCCACCAAACAATATTATTCTAGATCAGAAAAGCCAAGAAAAAATCACAATAAGAAAAGCCTAATGCAAAAAAATCCGTGATGAAGAAGTCAGCACGGATTTTTTTAACAAACGGATTTATCGAGAAAATAGAATCCGTTTTTTCGATAACGTTTAAGATAAACGTATCGGGTATTGAAAAACCAAGTGCTTAATAAATATCGTGCACCGTATTTTTTACATTAAACTTACCTGTTGGAGTAATTAAACGCTTGTCTTTTATTACTTTTATTAATTTAAGCGTTTTATCATCTACCACAACAATCGCTGACTCTTGCTCTTTACCACTCCATACTGAAAACCACACTTCATCGCCAGCGGCATTATATTCAGGTTGTACGACACGTTTTGGTCCTTCACCTAAGTTTGCCCATTCTGCAATTGGCAATACCGTAAAGCCTTTATCAAAATTATTAGTATCAAATACCGCAATAGATTGACTTATTTTAGGATCTGGATTCAACGGAGAATCAACCCATAAATGATGTGAGTTAGGATGAGTTTTCACGAATAATGAACCACCGCCTTGACCTTTCAACACTTTAACTACTTTCCAAGCGCTCTTTTTGTGTTTAATAGGGTCGGTACCAATCATTGTAATATTATCATTACCTAATGCACTAGTTACCCAAACTGGACCATATTGTTTGCTATTAACGTTAGCACCACGACCAGGGTGAGGTATTTTAGTCACATCAACCATTGCTGTTAATTTACGGTCTTTAGAATCGATAACCGCCACTTTATTAGATTTGTTGGCCGCAGTTAAGAAATAACGATGCGTAGAATCCCAACCACCATCATGTAGATAACGAGCTGCATTGATGGTACGAACACTCAAATTTTCTAAATCGGTGTAATCGACCAATAACACTTTACCGGTTTCTTTTACGTTAACGATAAATTCAGGATGTTCGTGCGAAGCAACAATCGCTGCCACGCGTGGTTCAGGGTGATATTCCTGTGTATCTACGGTCATACCACGTGTTGAAACCACCTTTAACGGTTCTAAAGTATCACCGTCCATAATGGTATATTGTGGCGGCCAATAAGCACCAGCAATGGCATATTTATCTTCGTAGCCCTTGTATTTAGAGGTTTCAACCGAACGTGCCTCTAAGCCCACTCGAATTTCAGCAACAGTTGCTGGCATTTTCATCCATAAATCGATCATGTCTATTTTTGCATCACGACCAATTACATATAAATAACGACCTGAGGCTGACATGCGAGAAATATGTACCGCATAACCTGTTTCAATCGTAGTAATGATTTTTTTAGTATCGCCGTCAATTAAGGCAATTTTGCCATCATCACGTAGGGTAACTGAAAATATGTTTTGAATATCATAATCATTCATTTTATGTGTTGGACGTTTGTTCGGTGGCACTAACAATTTCCAAGACTGTTTGATTTTTTCCATGCCATATTCTGGAGGCGTTGGTGGCTCGTGTTGTAAAAAACGCGCCAAAATATCAATGTCTTTTTCAGTTAATTGACCTGATGTGCCCCAGTTAGGCATGCCCGCAGCTGAGCCATAATTAATCAGTGCTTTTAAGTAATCTGTGCCTTTAGCACGAGTAATATCAGTAGTTAGCGGTTTACCCGTTGCACCTTTGCGTAAAACACCATGACAGCCAGCACAACGTTGGAAGAAAATATCAGTTGCATGTGCAAATTCTTCTTTTGTTATTTTAGGTCCAGCGGTATCAACATATTGAGTTGCATCTTTAGCACTTAATGTTGTCGGTGCGCCTTCATATTTTAATGAAGATTTTGGCGTACCAGGATGCATATCTTCAGAAGATTTACCCAAAGAGCTACGCGTCATCGCAACTTCAGCAGCAGCAACACGCGTACCTTTGTTGCCCCAAGAATTCATCACATACGTTAAAATATCAGCGACATCACTGTCATTTAATTGTGAAAAGTTAGGCATTTGGCCGTTATATGAATTGCCATTTACCGTGATTTCGCCATTCTTACCTGACAACAAAATGCCAATGGCACGTTGTTTGTCTTTCATTAAGAAATCTGATTTTGCTAGCGGAGGAAATGCACCAGGCAAACCTTGACCACTTGCTTGGTGACAAGCTGAACAGTGCTTTTTAAACAGTAATTTACCATTGTTCAATTGTTCTGAAAAAGAAGTAACTTTTGCAGATTCCGCTTTATGAACACTCATTGTATTGTCTGAAGCTGAAGCAGTAAATGCTCCGGCACTAACAACAACGCTCATAATTACTGCGGCGAGACGATTATATTTGTATTTCATCACTCAAACCCTAGATTAATGTTGTAAGTATCCCGCTTACGCCATTTTTTAATTTTTTACTAATAATCCCTTACTAGTTAATTTTTAAAAAGTTAGTGGCAATGTGTTTTGGAAGTAAAACTATGTGCACTTCTGTCTTGTGCAAAAAGCCATCATTTATGGCAATTATGTTAGGCTTGTAGAAAAAATAAAGAGATGATCTAAATCAACTTAACAATCACTAAAAACAAAATTAACTAAAAACAAAACCTTAATTTAAGTAAGGTTTTTGTTTTTAAATAGCAATACAATTTATTTGCATTTGCAGTCTGATATGCGACAGTGATGTCATATAAAAAAATAAGCTTTCCTTGCTTACACGCCGAGTATTATTATCAGATATTACACTCATAGATCATCATCCATAGGTTTATCGGATAAATATACTGGCCTTGACTTGAATAAAAGGTAGAAAAACCTTTTAGATGGATATGGGACTTATTGTTGTAACCAAAAATGCATTTTAGAACGATTTGAAAGTCGTTAGGTTTAATAATAAAAGTCACACAAACTATAATAGAAAATTAAAAGGTATTAATTTAGGCTAGTATGACTTTGTAGAAATTACCAATCTATACTTTAACGCTTCCATAGGCAGATCTAAAGAGTAACAAATTCTTCTGCCGAGGTTGGATGGATCGCAATGGTATTATCAAAATCAGCCTTGGTTGCACCCATTTTCAGCGCTACGGCAAAACCTTGTAATAATTCGTCGCTGCCAAATCCTATGCTGTGAATACCTACTATTTTTTCTTCTTTACCTACACAAATAAGTTTCATTCGAGTTGGATCGCGATAATCCTCGGTGATTGCTTGATAAAGTGCGGTAAATTGAGAATTGTAAACACAAATATTATCTTCTCCATATTGTTCAACCGCCTCGGCTTCGGTTAACCCAACAGTACCAATTACTGGATGACTAAATACTACGGTGGCAATATTCGAATAATCTAAATGCTCATACGGTTTGTTATTAAATAAACGTTCACATAAACGACGCCCTGCTGCAACAGCAACTGGCGTTAATTGGGCGCGGCCAGTATTGTCACCTACCGCATAAATACCTTCTATATTGGTATTTTGATACTTGTCGGTAATAATAAAACCGTGCTTATCAAGCTCAACACCCGCTGCTTCAAGATTAATATTATCTGTTGCAGGTTCGCGGCCAATCGCCCAAACTAACACATCAACAGGCTCTAGTGCTTGTCCATTTGTTAAATGCACGACTAAACGACCATCGGCTAATTTTTCAATGCGCTCAGGAGTGCTGTGCGTATGTAATCTTGGCCCGTGTTTTTCCATTTGTTCAACTAAAGTGCTACTTAACATATCGTCAAAACTACGTAGTGGCTTTTCTTTACGCACTAATAAATGAGTTTGTGAGCCTAATGCATGAAAAACACCCGCCAATTCAATGGCAATGTAGCCTGCGCCAACTACAGCAACCTTTCCAGGTTGTTCGGTTAAGGCAAAAAAACCATCTGAATTAATGCCATACTCAGCCCCTTCAACATCAGGAATACTGGGGCGGCCACCCGTGGCAATAGTAATATGATCTGCTGTATATAAAGTGCCGTCCACTTCAACGGTATTTTTGTTGATAAATTTCGCGAAACCATTAATTACCGTTACGTTATTAGCATCAAAACCGCGTTGATATGCTGCGTGTATACGTTCAATATAGGCTTCACGGTTTTTAACCAAACGTGGCCAATCAAATACTGGTTTGTGCTCGTTTAAAAAATCTTTAAAGCCAAAATCACTTGCATAATGTAAGGCATCGGCTATTTGCCCTGCATACCACATCGCTTTTTTAGGAACACAACCCACATTTACGCACGTGCCGCCAATATATTTAGCTTCAATTACGGCCGCTTTTTTACCAAGGCGTGCTGCTCTGTTTGCGGAGGCAATACCACCGCTACCACCACCTATGGCAATATAATCAAAATGTTGAGTCATAAATATTCCTGAAGTTAAATCAAGTTAAGTTACTAATGTGGCGATACTTAGTGTGTTTTTCAATATTAACCTAAAATTAAGTAAACATAATTAAAAAAGCCAGATAATGATTTGTAGAGATAAATTTACATATAATTATTTTGTCTTATCCCTTGATAAGTAAGTAAACTAGCATTACATCTACTTTACTTATTCTTTTTTTTGAAACCTCATTATGACCAATCCATTATTAGTAGAATCAAGTTTACCGCAATTTTCTAAAATTAAAGCTGACCACGTTAAACCTGCTGTTGAACAGGCGATAGAAAACTGTCGGCAAACGTTAGATAAACTGCTTAGTGAAAACACAGTATATAGTTGGGATAATTTAATTGCGCCTTTGGATGATGTTGATGATTTTTTAAGCAAGCTTTGGTCGCCTGTTTCTCATTTGAATTCCGTTAAAAATAGTGATGAATTACGTGAGGCTTATGAAGCTTGCCTTCCGTTATTATCTGAGTACGGTACGTTTGTGGGTCAACATCAAGGTTTGTTTGATGCTTACCAACAAATTGCAAAAAGTGCTGAGTTTTATAAGCTAGACCAAGCACAACAAAAAGTGATTACCAATGCCTTGCGTGATTTTAAATTATCAGGGATCGCGCTCAATGATGCTGATAAAAAACGCTATGGTGAAATTGCTACGCGTTTATCAGAGCTAGGTTCGCAGTTTAGCAACAATGTACTTGATGCAACTCATGCGTTTACCGTAAATATTGAGGATAAAAATGAGCTTTCAGGGTTACCTGATAGCGCGTTACATGCAGCGCAGGCGGCAGCGCAAGCAAAGGATTTGACCGGCTATTTATTTACGCTAGATTTTCCCAGTTATTTACCGGTAATGACCTACTGCGATAATCGCGATTTACGTGAACAAATGTATCGTGCTTTTGTTACACGCGCTTCTGAACAAGGCCCTAATGCGGGAGAGTTTGATAACAGCGAGTTGATGAACGAAATTTTAGCGTTGCGTCACGAGCTTGCACAATTATTAGGCTTTAACAATTACGCCGAAGAATCATTGGCGACAAAAATGGCTACTTCAACCTCTGAAGTAATGAGCTTTTTAGAAAACCTCGCGAGTAAGTCACAGCATCAAGGTCAGCGAGATTATCAAGAGTTAATCGATTTTGCGTTGCAAGAGCATCAAGCCAGCGAGCTTAAAGCTTGGGATCTTGCCTATTATAGTGAAAAATTAAAGCATAGCCGTTACGCTATTTCAGATGAAGACTTACGTCCTTATTTTCCTGAAAATAAAGTGGTTAGTGGTTTATTTGAAGTTGTTCATCGGTTATTTGGTTTAAGTATTAAACCGCGTGATGGCGTTGATGTTTGGCATAAAGATGTAAAATTTTTTGATATTTACGATAGCAGTGAAAATTTACGTGGTAGCTTTTATCTCGATTTGTATGCACGTGAGAAAAAACGTGGTGGCGCATGGATGGACGACTGTGTTGGCCGTCGTGCCCTCTACTCAAACGGAAAAATTAACGGTAATATTCAGTTACCTGTTGCTTACTTAACGTGTAACTTTACCAAACCTATTGGTGATAAACCGGCGCTATTCACGCATGATGAAGTGGTAACATTATTTCACGAATTTGGGCATGGTATTCATCACATGTTAACGCAAATTAGTGCTGCTAGTGTTGCGGGTATCAACGGTGTTCCTTGGGATGCGGTAGAATTACCAAGCCAATTTCTAGAAAACTGGTGTTGGCAACCCGAGGCGTTAGCGTTTATTTCTAGTCACCATGAAACGGGTGAATCATTACCACAAGTGATGCTTGATAAAATGCTTGCTGCGAAAAATTTTCAATCGGCAATGCAAATGTTACGTCAATTAGAATTTAGTATTTTCGATTTTCAGATGCATGCGCAATACAATCCCAATAATTCAAACCAAGTGAATTATATTCAAACCATTCTTAACGAGGTTCGCGATCACTATGCGGTGATCAAAGCACCAAGCTTTAATCGTTTTCAGCATAGTTTTAGTCATATTTTTGGAGGCGGTTATGCTGCCGGCTATTACAGTTACAAGTGGGCAGAAGTACTTTCGGCTGACGCGTTTTCTAAATTTGAAGAAGAAGGGATTTTTAATGCTGACGTTGGTAAAGCCTTTTTAAACAATATATTAGAAAAAGGTGGTAGCCAAGAACCAAGCGAATTATTTAAAGCATTTCGTGGGCGTGCACCTGAAATTGAGGCATTGTTACGTCACAGTGGTATTGAAGGTTAATTAGTATGAATGAGTTAGAATCTGTAGCGCAGTTGTTTGCTCGCGCTGCTAACCGTAAAGGTGGTGAACAAGCTTTACAGCAATTACTGGGTGAGCCTGAGCCTGCTAATAATCAAGCACTAGCGCAATTAAGCGATGATAGAATATTATCAGAGTTTACTAAAAAAGTGTTTCAATCGGGTTTTGTTTTACGTGTTGTTGAAAATAAATGGGCTGATTTTGAAGAAAGCTTTTTTAATTTTGATATCGAAAAAATATTGATGATGCCCGAAGAAATGCTTGAACGTAAAGCGGCCGATCCTAAAATTATTCGTAATTACAATAAAGTGAAAACGATTGTTGCTAATGCGCAAATGATTTTTGAGCAAGCGAAAGCTGGGCAAACTTTTGCGCAGTTTATTGCTCAATGGCCGAGTGACGACATTATTGGCTTATGGGCGTATTTAAAAAATCATGGTGCGCGTTTAGGTGGAAATACCGGTCCTTATGCACTGCGCACATTAGGAAAAGATACCTTTTTGTTAACGCGCGATATTGAAGCGTATTTTAGAGCACATAAAATTATTGATGGTGGCCTGCAAAGTAAAAAGAGTTTGCAAGCGATTCAACAATCATTTAATAAGTGGCAGCAACAATGTGATTACTCACTAACGCAATTGAGTCGCTTAGTTGCTTTTGCAACGGGCGATAATCATATTCAAGTTGAGAGTTAACGTATTGCCCAAAATTTGATTTCTTGCTCAGTTAAAAATTGCTCTGCGTTTTCACCTTGTAATAAAGCCAGTGTTGATAAAAATCCGGCTTGAATACATTGTGGTGCCGCAACCGTTATAGCGCTAGGTGGTTTTTCTACCGGCCAGCCTGTTTTTACATTTAAAATATGGCTATAGCGCTTTCCGTTTTTTAATAAATAACGATTGGCATCGCCACTGGTGGCAACAGCACCACTGGTCATCGACACAATAACTTGTTGCTTATCAAAGCTCGGGTGATCTACGCCTACTTGCCACGGTTGAGAGAGTTGCTTATTTTGTTGGTCTTTTCGTGCTTTATTAGCCGCTAAGTCACCACCAAAGTTAATTAATACGGGACACTCTGTTTGTTCATTGATTAATTGTAAAGCTCTATCCACCGCATATTCTTTACCTAAACCACCAAAATCTATTTCCATGCCTTTTTTCATTAAAAAAGAATGCTCAGTTAAGGTGGTTTTTTGCCAACCAATAAAGGGTAATAGTGCTTTTATTTGTGTTTGTGAAGGAATATTATCACTGCCATCAAAGCGCCATGCTTTACGCAACACGCCTGAGGTGATGTCGAATAATTGATCACTCATCATAAAACATTCATCAGAAAATTTTAATAACAGGTAAGTTTCTTGGTCGATCTTACATGGTTTACCAGCATTAAGGTTGAGTTGCCCACAAATACTTTTTTGCTGGTAGCGACTATATTTATCTTCTATTCGCCATGCCTCAAACGCAGCTATTTGCCCCAGTTGCTTTGCATGTTGTTCGTTTTCACAATCAACTAGCACTTCACAAGGGCTTGCCATGGCGTAAAATGAAAGTAAAAAGCCAGCCTCACGCGTCTGGCATTTTACTGTGCGCTTCATTGTCATCTAATAGTTTTTCATACAATTGAATGTTATTAAAAGTTATTTTCTTTAAAACGAGTAACTTACTTGAGCAATAACCGCATCTATATTTTCATAGATATTTTGCTTTGCTAATACACCTGGTTGAGTAAATCCTGCATTTTTAGGTGTTTGATGATAATACTCAACGCGAAATGCCATACTTTGACCACTCGTTACTGGCATGCCATATTTAACACCTAACGTATAAGCATCCATTTTTCCAACACGATAATCCGCACTGGCAAATTCGGGTAAAACCGCTTCTTCTTGAATAAAAGGTTGATAAAAATCAGCGGCCGTTTGCGTATAATAACGTACGTGCGGTTCAATATAGCTACCTTTTGACAAATTGATTCGGTAATGTAAATCAACGGTGTGCGAATTAATATGCCAATCATCCGTCATATATCGATAAGATGCATCAATAATTGAATTATTTAAATGATATTTGGTTTGTGCAAAAAAGGCGTGTTTAGTCCGACTATTTGGTCTGTTTTCATATAAATACTGCTGGGTTAAACCTGTATTATTAACACGACTTAAAAATTTATATGGATCCGTTAAGTAACCATCCACTTGTGAAAGTGAATAATTAAATTGCATGATCATACGACGATTAATCACTTGTGTTACACCAAATAATAAATCTGCTGTGGTTTTATGATCGCTGTCGGCAATAGTTATTTTGTTATTGCTATCCGCCTCGTTATCATCACTGCTAACACTACGGGCGAATTGATTTGGGTAAAGCATTGGCGTAAGTGGTTTTGCTATGCCGCCAACAGGATTGATTACATCATAATTAAGCGCAAGACCTGCTGATAAGGTGGTATTTTTTTTGTTAAAATCTTTCGCAATATTAGTATTAGCACCAACCGATAAGTAATCGTATTCTTTTGACAAATTACTACCAACACTCCAAGTATAATCATTACCCAATGGTTGCGTCCATTGTGCGTTTGCTTGTAAGCGAAAATCTTTAAAGGTGTTATCTAATGGTGTTGTATTTGCTTTCACTTGATAATTTTTTTCACCTGACGGGCTAGTAAATGTTTGTGGGTTTGGCTGTGTTACAGCGCCATTAGCCGAAGCGCCTGTTAGCGCATCTACAGTTACCTTTAAATTGAGTATTTGATCATTATTAAAGGTTTTAGTACCAGCAATAATTGCCTCGCTTGCTGATACTCTGCTGGGTTCATTGTAAAACATTAATGCGGTATCAAACTTCCAATCTGCGAGTACATTTGTATTGGCTTCACTATTTGAGTTTACACCTAGCAACGCACAAGCGGCTGTCGTTAATAAACCCTTAAGGGCTCGGTTATTACTCGTTTGTGTTTTTGATTGTTTTGCTAATGGTGTTGTGAAGTTTTGTGGTTTGTTTAATTGCATCCGCAACCCCCACCACCAAAGCTACGCCCACCACTTGAAGCCTCTTTAGAAAAATAAATATGATCATCAAGGGCTGCATCAACAGGTGCGGCGGTTAGCGACATTTCATCTTTAGCTAATAAATCTCGTTGCCAAGGTTCTACTCCTAAAGCGCTACAGCCACTTAAAAGAATGACAAGTGCAATTACACTGCATTTAATAATGTTTATTGTATTCATTTCTACCTATTAAAAAGATTATGCTGGCAATCTAATTATTGATTACTTTTGTTGAATTAATTGTACAATTTCTTGTTCGTAGGTTGATTTTTTATTGTCGATAAAACCAACATGAGCACTTACAATTTTACCTGCTTTGTTAATAAGGTAACTGCTTGGCATACCTTTTAATTTAAATTCACGAGCCACTTTACCCTTAGGATCATAAATAACAGGGAAGTGGGCGGGCAATGCTTTTAAAAAATCTTCGGCTAAGGCCTGCTCAGCATCTACATTGACACTAACTACCTTAAAAGGTTGATCTTTATATTTAGCTTGCATTGCATTTAGCCAAGGAAAAGATTTTCGGCAAGGACCACACCAAGAAGCCCAAAAATCTAAATACACAACTTGCCCTCTTGCTTCATTTAGTGTTTTTTCTAATTCATCCGTTGAATTTGCTGAAGCCAACGTACTCGTAAAAATAAATAACAAAATAAATACTGAGCGAACAATGTGCATATAAAATTCCTAAACAATCAAAGATAAAATTAATTAATAGTGCCCAAACAAAAAAATTGAGTTTTATTCACTATTTGTAAAAGGTACAACAACAAACTTAACGGAAACTTAACTCACTTTAACTTAATACACCCTTGTCAGATAATCGCTTGGCCCAGCGTACCAAAGCGATTGCAATAATAATAACCATTATTGGCATAATAGTGCCACTTGGACCATATACTTCATATGAATTACTGATGAAAAATGAATGAAACATTTGTGTTAATACACCGATTAACGACAACATTAATAATTTTAATGATAATGCCTTTTTCATTAATAAAATTAAACAGCCAAATGTTCCACTAAATACGGCAATAGCAAACGCTACGGTTACCCAAATAGGTGTGCTGTTATATAAATTTTGCTCTGCTTGAGGCATCTTAGCAATCATTTCGGTTGTTAAAAATAGTTGTCCAATAAAAGCTAATACCCCCATTAAATTCCAGATAAAAGCTAGACCGCCTATAAGGTAAAAATATTTTATATTTAGGCTTGTTTTTGTCTCATTTTCATTTTGTTGTGTGATCATGTTTATTCCCTTATGGCTATTTAAATAGTTATTTATAAAAACGGTATTTTTTATTATTTAGTCTACACTCATTAAAGGTAAATAATTAATCAAAAGGTATAGTTATGGACGCTAATGTTCAAGCACTTCATGAAACTTCAGAATCACCTAAAAAAGAACTCCAACAATTACAAGAAACTTTTGCTGCGATTAACAATTCACAGGCGATTATTGAATTTAATTTAGACGGTACAATTATTACTGCTAACAAAAACTTTTTAAACGCGCTTAATTATTCAATTGAAGAAATAGCAGGACAACACCATAAATTATTTGTAGAACTTAAAGAACAACAAAGCCCGGCCTATAAATTATTTTGGCAAAACCTCAATGAAGGTAAATTTCAGTCTAATGTGTTTAAACGTATTGGTAAAAATGGGAAAGAAATTTGGTTACGTGCTACCTATAATCCTGTTTTTAATGAACAAGGAAAACCGTATAAAGTCATAAAATTTGCCAGTGATATTACCGAAGAGCGTATTAAAAATGCAGATCATGAAGGGCAAATTGCGGCAATATCTAGCTCGCAAGCCGTGATAGAATTTGAAATGGATGGCACCATTATTAGTGCAAATGATAATTTTCTTAATGCAGTTAATTATAAACTTGAAGAAGTTCAAGGACGGCATCACAGTATTTTTGTCGAAACTAAAGACAAAGAAAGCAAAGAATATCAACAGTTTTGGCATGATCTTAATCAAGGTGATTTCCAAATGGCAGAGTACAAACGTTTAGGTAAAAATGGCAAAGAAGTTTGGTTGCAAGCTACCTACAACCCTATTTTTGATCTCAACGGTAAACCATTTAAAGTAGTAAAATATGCAACCGATATTACAGCAAGAAAATTTGCGATTGAACAAATAAAACAGATGTTAATGAACGTATCAGAAGGTGATTTAACTCAAAAAATTACGGCTGATCTAGATGGCGACTTTGCTATTTTAAAAAATGCTTTAAATGATTTAATTGATAATTTAGTGAAAATATTTAGTGAAATTCGAGAAGCGTCAACTTACGTATTTACCGATGCAAAAGAAATTTCGGCAGGTACTTATGATTTAAGTCAACGTACCGAATCGCAAGCATCAAGTCTTGAAGAAACTGCTTCAGCAATGGAAGAATTAACCAGTACCGTTCAACAAAATGCAGAAAATACTACCGAGGCCAGTAAAATTGCCGACGGTGTTATGGTTAAAGCGGGTGACGGTGGTGCTGTGATCAATGAAGCGATAAATGCAATGACTGATATCGATAAATCGAGCAAAAAAATAGCAGATATTATTGGTGTTATTGATGAAATTGCCTTTCAAACCAATTTGTTAGCGTTAAATGCTGCAGTAGAGGCAGCTCGAGCAGGAGAACAAGGTCGAGGTTTTGCTGTTGTTGCTGCTGAAGTACGCAATTTAGCGCAGCGCAGCGCAGGTGCAGCTAAAGAAATTAAAGGGTTGATTAATGATAGTGTTGAGGCAGTGCAAAAGGGCTCATCTTTAGTCGATAGATCGGGTAAAACGTTTGAAGAATTAGTGCATGCGGTTCAGCAAGTTGTGAACATGATTTCGGATATTAATAACGCTGGGAATGAACAAGCAGCAGGAATTAATGAAGTAAGTCAGGCGGTTGCACAAATGGATGAAATGACACAACAAAATGCTGCATTAGTAGAAGAGGCTTCAGCATCAACTAAATCGCTGGAAGAACAAGCACAAGGTTTATTGGATCAAATTTCCTATTTTAATATTGAATAAGTAAGGTTTTAGTGGTGAATTAAAATTATCAACCAATTGTTGACATTACCTTGGATCAACGAGATTATGATCACTCGCTTTTGTATTTATTTTTTATGAAAAGATAGCTATTAAAAAAATGAAGTTTACCTTATTAACCACCTCAAATAATTCAAACTTGCTGATTACCCAAACAAATTTTTGTTGGGGTAACCGATTATGGCAAACGAATTTAGCGGTTAATTAAAACAAGTAAGGCAGCTCATTTTAAACCGCAGAAATTATTTCCTGCGGTTTTTTGTTTTTACTTCCTAAACACCGTCGGTATTTTTCTTCGATTAATTCAATTGGTCTTATTATTATAAGGAGAACACCATGTCGATTTCTGCAGCCTACCTTGCAGTTATTTTAATCTGGTCAACAACACCTTTAGGTATTGTTTGGAGCAGTGAATCAATTAATCCAACGATGGCGGTATTATTGCGTATGCTGATTGCCATAACGCTAGGTGCGATGATTATAAAAAGTCGACATATAGAACTGCCGTGGCATAAACAAGCATTGCGTGTATATAGCTTTTCAGCCCTTGGTATTTTTGGTGGTATGCTGTTTTCTTATATGGCTGCTAGTTATTTATCGTCTGGCGTTATGTCGTTAGTTTTTGGTTTATCACCAGTACTTTCGGCGTTATTAGCGCAAAAAATTTCTAACGAAGCAAAACTAAGTAATATACGTTTATTCTCAATGCTCATTTCTTTAACTGGTTTAGCCATTGTTTGCGCTGACAGTTTTACGTTGAAAGAAAATAGCGAATACGGGCTTATTTTTATTTTGCTTGCGGTATTTTTCTTCAGCTTAAGTGCGGTATTAGTTAAAAGCGTTCATCTGGCTATACATCCAATGGCGACTACTGTAGGTTCATTAACCGTTTCCGTGCCCTTATTTTTTGTTAGTTGGCTAGTGCTAGATGGCTCTTTAGATATTAGTCAGTGGCAAACACGTTCAATTTGGGCAACGGTATATTTAGGTGTTTTTGGCTCATTGATTGGATTTTATGCCTACTTTTATGTTCTGCAAAAACTAACGGCAAGTACCGTCACTTTAGTCACGTTAATTACACCCATTATGGCGTTATCATTAGGAGCATTTTTAAATGATGAAATTATTAGCCTTAATTTAATGGTTGGTGCTTTTTGTGTGCTCTTTGGTTTATCTTTATATCATTTTGGTGAAAAATTTATATTACGCCGTAAAGCTTTATTATATAAAGAAGAGTAAAACGCTTTTTAATCGCTATTTTGAACTAGGCGCAGCGCTTCAATGTTTACAATTTCCGAGCGATTTAAAGTGATTTTAAATCGCTGAAGGTGTGCATGCTGGTTTTTATCGGTTTGTACTAGTACTAAGTTTATTTGATAACGACGTTCAACTCCTTGGCTGGTGATTTCATTTTCATCTAAATTATATAAACGACCTTCGCCTTTTTTTAAATAACTTACAAAAGGTGTTAGGTTGAATAAAATTTGTTGTTGTATTGCATCGTAACCGGGTAAGAATTTTTTAGTCAACACTTTCGAGTCACTGCGAAAATGTAATAATTGAGCGGCTTGTTTGTTTTGTTGGCGACGTTTTTGAAAAAGATCATTAACCTGTTCAGGTAAATGCTTATCTTTAATATACTCAAACCATAAAGTTTGTGTAGCAATACGTGTTTGTGTAAAGCTGTGAGTATAAATGTTTTGCCATTTAGGTAAGCCTTGCTGAATTTTACGCCAAATTATTCTGGTAAGATCGTCCTTGAAAATTTCACGTAAGCCATAAATCAAGCCTAGTAAAGCCACTAAAGCAACACTGACTTCGGTAAAGTTAGTGCGCGCATTTAATATTAACACCATAACGAAAGACATAATAACGGCTGTTACACTGCCACGCACTAAGCGTTTTAATTTGGTGTTTAAATTTCGGGTTTCTTTGGTAAATACCACGCCATATTCGATTAAACGTTGTAATAATCGCATTTTATTAGTGATACGATTAGGATCATCTAAGGTAATTTGTGAGTTGTAATGTTCATTAGCACGGTACTGATTTTCATTTCGACATAGCGTTAATAAAAAATCATGTTCGGTAGTAAATTCATTATTTTTAGGAGCGGTTGTTAATAGCTTTAAAAAAGATTGTTCTACATGCCAACTTAAATAATTATCTGCATTGTCAAAATATGATTTTAATTTTGCATCAGGAGGGCTATAACGACGTAATTTTTTTAGTAAAGAAATAATTTGTTCTGCAATTTGTACTGCTTGCGGATAAAATTCTTCGGGTGTTTTTTCTTTTAAAGTTTGCTTAATATCAGTGTCTAGTGCAATTTTTATTTGATAAGAAAATAAATTTAAATTAAGACGATAATCACTTTGTTCACCTTTTTGTTGACTAATGAAGCGACTTCTTACCAAGGGCAAATGAAGTTGAGCAGAATAGTAGGCGCAATGAGACTTAACACTACTAAAAAAATAGTTTTGTTCGTTTAATGTGCTGGGTTCAATACCCATTTCGTCAGGTAAAGAAAAATATAAGTCGAGCCTTACCGACTCTAAAGGTAGTAACTGTTGAATGACTTTAAACGATAAATTTTCGTCTTGGGTTAGTTGCGCTTTTTCCAAATTTATTTCTTATAATACAAGATACTTTAAGTATAGAATGAAGTGGTTATTTATGACTATAAATTTCGTGATACTTAATATAATAAAAGAGGTATAGGGATGAAAATCAACTTTACATCACAAGAAAAACAATTGCTAGTTGATAAACTGCAACGCTATTTTAGTAAAGAGCTCGATCAAGAATTAGCACAATTCGATGGTGAATTTTTACTCGACTATATTGGCGAACAAATGGGTGCTTATTTTTATAATAGAGGTTTACAAGATGCCCAGACGATTCTTAACAGTAAAATAGACACAATCACTGAAGCTATTGATGAAATTGAATTACCCACTGAGATTGTACGTTGAATTAGAGGGATTAATTTTTACCTTATTAATCAAAATAATGTTATTTTAACACAATCTTTTATTACATTATTTAACACTATGAAAATTTCTTTTGCTATTTTTTTATTTACAATTTGTACATTCAATCCTTTTGCACAGGCGAATGAAAGCCGCGACGAGGCGCTTAAACAGCGCTTTAGTGAACAACACAACGTCATGATCCCCATTGTTGCGGTGGCAGATATGTTTTTTGCTTGTAACCGCCAACGCCATAGTGATAATTACGATTATCAAATAGCGGAATTAGTAAATAAAATGGATAGAAATAAACTAGCAGAAAAACTTAGTACCTGCTTAGCGGGTGAATCATTGAAGTCTGACGTTGCAGTAAATTTTGGGTTGATTGGTTGTTTTCATTCTCAAATGAGTGAACTTAATCAAAAAAAATATGATGAAAAAATGGGGCAACTTGAATTACTTTTACTTAAATTACCGCGAGCAGAGCGACAAAAAACATTAACTAAGTGTGTAAGTGAACAAGCTATATATTTTTTAAAGTAGTGTGATTTTATCTTTTTTTTTTAATGACGAGAAATAAGTGTTAAGCACATATTTAAATGGTCAACTAAAAAGCTAAAAGGGTTAAAATCCTCTGGGCTAATTGTGCTGTTGCGTTCAAAATTTTGTGCCGTGATCACGCCAATACAATTATGATTTATTTTTACTGGAGCTAAACAAATACTGCCTTGTTCAATAAAATCGGCAATGTCTTGCGTGATATAATCTCGCCACTGTCGACTCTGATGGTCGTTAACCAGTATGGCTTTATCTTCTTTTATTGTGTGAGTTATTAAGTTATTGCTGGCGCTAACCTTTAAAGATAAGTTTAAAGGTTCTTCTTGAGCTTTTTTGTTATAAGCAAAGCGTAATTTTACCAATTGTTTGTTACTGGTTAGCATTAAAAAAGTACAACGGTCAAAATTTATGGTTTGCACTATAGCGAGCAAAGTATGCTTTAAAAACTCATTAAAATCTTTACTTGTTTTGGTTAATTGGGTTAATTGAGTTATCGCGATTAGTTGCAACTTTTCTCGAGATTGTTCTGCTGCTAAGCTAAATGGCATTTCATTGTTATCAGCTGTTGAAAAATCGCGCTCTGTTGGTAATGGTTTTATGAATTTACATAATTTTTCTGCACCGTACGAACGTAATAAATTTACAGCATTTTTACGCGCTAATTCAATTTTTATGCGTAATTGTTTATCGTCTACTTTCATTATTACGCTAATTTTTTCGAGTAATAAGTAAAAATCTTCTATTGCTCTTGGTGGCGTTTGGATGTATTGCGTTAGTTGATCGGCGTAATATATTGTTTGTATTTCAACGGTTCGACTTTCAGGTTGGTCAAGTGCTTTAACCAACAATTCACCTAAATTCCATGTTTGCGCTAATCCACGGCTTAATTCAAAAAAATCACATCCCATTAATTCATTACAGCGGTGATAAAAATCTTCAGATGTACGATATTGCTGTGAAAAAAGAATATTGGTTAGTTCTCCACCTGTTGTCCAAAATGCGGTTTCGCCAATACGATAAAGCATTGCGGCTAAATACACTTCTTCTTGAGTATCTTCGCTATAATTAGGCACCATCATTTTAGCAAGTACACCAGCATAAAATGAATTGGCCATTAACTTTGATAAGTGATGGTATATTTCGGGGGTTAGGTTTTTACTTTTAAGTAAACCGTCTATTAATTTCGACGTTAAACAGATATTTTTAACGGTGTGAATGCCTAACATTACCGCTGCGCGTGAAATCGTTGTTACTTTAGCAATGCCAAAATGCGGAATACTATTCGCAACTTTAAGTAAACAAGAAGACAGGGCTTGATCAGGCAAAATTGCTTCACTTAATTTAGATAGTGAAGAAATATCGTCATTCACAAATCCATCAAGCATTTTAGCTGTTGAGGTTATTGCAGGAAGCTCTCGCTTTGCAATCATTTCAACCCATTGTTCTGCAGTTTTTTTGTAACGATCTGGCATAAATATTTCTGTTTGTTGTAGCTATATTGGTTTAACTTGAATGAGTATTTTCAAGCGAATAAACTAATAATAGCTTATTTATTGTTAACTAGTCGGCTTAATACGGGTACTTGACAAATGTCTAATACTTTAGGTGGTTTTTTATAGAAAAAATCGCTTTTACGCGCAATTCTATTGATTAATTTATCCTTAAATTGCGAAGTATTTGTACGCTCAACCTCAACAATTATTTGTTCTGCTTTAGCTACATCACTCATTAATTGCATAGAAATTATAGGCGTATAAAATGAAGAGCTCACCTCCGCTTCACCTTCTATAGTTGCAGTACGTTTAATGGCTTGAATAGTATTCATACCATAAACTACACGCCCAAACACACTCATTATCCTGTCAAGATAGCGCGGTGCCTGACCAATAGTGAAATAAAAATGGCTAGAACCAGAATCAGGAGAATTTCCTCTGGCCATTGCTAACATACCAGGGCAGTGCGTTAACCATGCTTTATTCTCTGATTCATTGAAGCCGACAGGGAAACCATTTAAAAAGCCCGTTTGAGGAGCAAATAAATCATTTTTTTGTACAGGGGTAAAGTTCCAGTTTTTAGTGGGAGTCCATTCACTTTCAATGGCTAATTCAGAAGCCGTATCGTGGCGTTCATCTGGTCCTGCTTGTGCAACAAAGCCATCAATTACTCGATAAAATTTATTACCATTATAAAAGCCTTGTTTGACTAACTTTTTAAATTGCGCAACATGTTTTGGCGCAGCATTAGGGGCAAGTTCAATAACCACTTTGCCGTAAGGTAATGTCATCAACACTGTGTTATTGGCATCTAAAGCTCGCCACTGTGTTTTAGCTATTGCCAAGTGACTAAACATCATTGCCGAGGCAATGCATATTAAATTGAAATATCGACGATTTTTACTCATTTATACTTTAGTCATAAGTTATTATATAAAGCTAGTGTTGCAAAAAATCAGCCGTGCGGCTAGCAAATTTTAAACATATATTGAATGACACCGCATGTGTTTGTAAACTACGGCGCATAAACCGTAAACATTCGTCCTTACTTGTTTGGAGAAAATCGTGAATAAAAGTTTTATCACTAATTTTATTGCCTTATTAGCCACACTTATTGGTTATTATATTAATCAACCAATACTTTTTAGTGTTGGTTTATTTGCGTTGTCTGGCGCAATAACTAATTGGTTAGCGGTACATATGTTGTTTGAAAAAGTACCTTTCTTATATGGTTCTGGTGTAATACCAGCTCGGTTTGAAGAATTTAAAGACGGTATCCGTCAACTTATGATGGAGCAATTTTTTACGGAAGAAAATATTGATCGCTTTTTATCGGATAGTTCAAGCCAAGGTGCTAGCTTAGATTTAGCGCCAATTATTGAAAAAGTTGATTTAAGTCCCGCATTTGATGATTTAGTGTCTGTGATTGAAAATTCTTCATTTGGTGGGATGTTAGCTATGGTTGGTGGCAGCGAAGCATTACAGCCATTACGCGACCCCTTTATTGCCAAAATGAAAGTATCAGTAGCCGAAATTACGCAAAGTGAAAATTTTAATAACTTACTGCGCGAAGAATTAGAGCAACCAACCGTAATGGCTGGTATGCGCGACAAGGTAAGCGATATTATTGAAAAACGCTTAAACGAATTAACGCCACAATTAGTTAAAGATATTATTCAAACGATGATCCGTAAACATTTAGGCTGGTTAGTGGTTTGGGGTGGTGTATTTGGTGGTTTAATTGGCTTAGCCGCAGCTTTAAGTGAAGTGGTTTAAACATAAAAAACTGAAGTTTAATGAAAATATAAAAAGGCTAGTTAAACAGATTTAACTAGCTAATGTTCAACAAAAGAATGATGAGAAAAAATGAAAGACTATGGATTATCCTTTATTAGCAATGAAGCATTATTTAATCATGTAAAAGAAACTATTACCTTGAATGTTAATAAAAAAACATCCGTAACTGAAATTCAAAACTCAGCTGATCTTCATCAAAATTTATTAAAAAAATCAATAAAAAACAAAAACATCTTCGCTAAGATAAAAAGTAAATGCCCAAGCATGAATTCAATGTCAGGCCGTGATACATATATAGAGATGCAAAATGAAATATTAAAAGATAGATCGACAATCTGCTACTTAGTAGAGTTGCTGGCAAAATCTCATAGAAATACTACTTGGGAAATAACTATAGATGGTCAAAAGCTTTCTCACGAGAACTTAAGACGTATTGCTATTAGTGATTTTTATTCACAAGTAACTGGTATTAAAAGTTCTTTTAAAAATCTTTGCCAAATATTACCTCAAGTTATTGATGATGTATTAAATTTAACACACTATCCTATCGCTAATTTAGCCGTTTCATGCCATAAATAAGCTGGCATCGAATGTTGTAATTGCCAAGTAATATTCATTGGTTGACTACCTTCATATTTTACAAAATCGATTGGTCCAAAATTTACAAACCCCATCGTTCTGCCATTTTCATCTTTGGCTTGCTCACGCACGAATAAAAGGAAAGTTTTGTTATTTTCTTTTTGTTTAATGTAATCCAAGCCTCGACCATAACTTGGCTTCGCGCTATTTTGAGTTTGCCAATGAAATAACGTCGGGCTGATTGCATAGTCATGGTACATAGTTGTTGCAGAAAACTGTTTTTCGCATTTGTTTAAAGTAACAAATAATAATTCGATATTAGCATTGGCTACGTTTAACAAACCTTCTCTATTTGATGATTTTTTAGTAAATGTACTATCGCCAAAAGCCACTAGAATATGTTCTTTGGGGTAACGTACATGCATTTTAAGTGGTGATGTATCTACCACAGAATTATTAACTGTTGGCATAGCAAACTCACTCACGTCTAGTTGTTCAATAAGTAATGCTATGACTTCACTTAACTCAAATTGTAAGGCTGTATCTCTAAGAGCAGCTATGCTTGCTGCTAAGTCACTAAATCCAGCATTATTACCTGTTTTGTCCCAAAAATCATAATGGCACATTAAAGTAAATAACCGCTGAGATTTTATCGTAGCTAGATCAGCATTGACTTCAGAATTAGGTGAGGGAATTATAAAATTGTTATCACAAATCGTTTTTATAAAACGTAAATAAGATATTGAAGAGCAATTCATTAACCTATTATTAATTGCACGGTAGTAAGCAGCATAAAGCTCCTTATTAACTAGTTCTATTTCTTTCCCTTTGCTTGTAGCAAGCAAGACTGTCCATCCACCAAACTTGCCGAATTTAACCTTGTAAATATCTTCAAGCGTGATATTTGGGTAGATGTATAAAAAATTTGTCAGCGTTAATGGTAAATGAGTAACATGAGGGAAGTTTATAACTAAACTTATTAGCTTGTTTTTGTTTAGCGTTGCTTGATTGATATTTTTAAGGATCATCGTTTGAGTTTTTTCTTGTAACTCAATGCGGCAGCCTAATGGTAGATGAGGAAAACCTTGCTTAACTTCTCTCGCTATAGCCTGATTTGTTTTTCCTACCAATGCTCTAAATTTATGTGAAAAATCATATTCTGGTCGAGAATTGCCAACAAAATCTAAAATAGTGCAGCATTCTTTGTTTTCAGTTAATCGCAATCCACGACCTAGTTGTTGAAGGAAAATAGTTAAGCTTTCTGTAGGTCTTAAAAATAGCAGGGTGTCTAATTCAGGAATATCGATACCTTCATTAAATATATCGACAACAAACAAAACATTAATTTGTTTCGATCGCAGCCTCTGCTGCTGAATTTCACGATCTTTACTGTTATCACTGGTTAATACATCACAAGCAATATTGTGTAGGGTGAATTTTTGCGCCATAAACTTTGCATGCTCTTTACTGACACAAAACGCCAGTGCTCGCATTTGAGATACATTGGTTACGACTTCATCAAGGCTTTGTAAAATGCGAAAAACGCGTTGATCGTTATAAGTATAGAGGTGTGTTAATTCAGCAATATCATAACGCCCTTTAGACCATGAAATTTTAGTTAAGTCGGTATCATCATCTATTCCAAAGTATTGAAATGGTGAAAGGTGGCGTTGATTAATGGCTTCAGGTAATCGTATTTCTGCAGCAATAACATTACCAAAGTCACTTAGAATATCGGTACCATCATGCCGCTCAGGTGTAGCGGTTAAACCCAATAATATTTGAGGGATAAAGTGCTTTAATACAGTGCGGTAGCTGCTCGCTGAAATGTGATGAACTTCGTCAATAACAATGTAATCAAAATAATCTTCACTTAATGCTAAGGTATCAATTTGACTATTTAAACTTTGAATCGAGGCGAATAGATGCTGGTACTTACTTGGTTTGTTATTACCGACCCACAACTCACCAAAAACGCTATTTTTTAATACGCCTCGGTATGCACCCTGAGCCTGTTTCAGAATTTCTTCCCTATGGGCAATAAATAAGAACTTTGCTTCGGGGTTTTCATGATAGAAACGTAAAAAATCAAAAGCAGATATAATGGTTTTTCCGGTACCTGTTGCAGCCACTACTAGATTCCGATACCTACCGTGTAATTCCCGCTCTGCTTGCAGCTTATCTAATATGGTCTGCTGATGCGAATGAGGGTTGATATCAAAATAGAAACTGGGTGTTAGCGTATTGAAATTACCTCTCGCCTCTTGCAATGCATTACTTAATTTTTTACAGCTTTCCATTTCGCCATCAAAGCGCTCAAAATCAGGAGACTCCCAATATGTTTCAAAAGTACTGAGAGACTTTTTAATAATATGCGGTATTTCTTTCGAAGTGATTTTTAGGTTCCATTCTAAGCCACTGGTTAATGCTGAATGAGATAGATTAGATGAACCAATATAACCAGTATGAAACCCCGTATTACGCATGAATAGATAGGATTTTGCGTGAAGTCTTTCACGGTTAGTGTTGTAACTCAGCTTTACTTCGGTGTTCGGTAGCGAAGCTAAAAACTCTACTGCTTTTGCATCGGTAGCACCCATGTATGACGTAGTAATTATTTTTAATTGCTTACCGCTGCGAGTAAAAGACTCTAGTTCGTTTTTGAATATTCGAATCCCCGTCCATTTTATAAACGAAACTAGCCAGTATATTTTATCTGATGACAGAATTTCTCTTTTGATTTCTGTTTCTAGTGAGGTACCAACATTACTACCACAAAACAACTCACTTTGCGTTAGCCCTGTTATTGGGATTATTGAATCAACGTACTTGGGTAAATCAGCAGAGATAGGATTGGCTTTATCAAATAGCGCAGTAAGAATTTTACCTTGGCTATCTAGTAAATTTTCACTGATCAGCTCTTCATCTTTAATATGCTTACTGAGCCATTGAACAATGGTATTTGCCAGGCTTATTTGTTCATGAATTCTTGTGTCACCACTTGGTACTGAATCCATTGCTATTTCAATGATGTGAGTTAGGAATCGAGACAGCCAAGTGGCTGCTTCAGCTGTCTCCAATGACCGCTCGCCAACATAAAAAGATTCACGATCCAAGTTTTGTTCAACTAATTGAGTGATTAGTTGTTCATAGATACCTGTTTGATTCATAAAAATCTTTTTCTCTATTATTCAATCAATTAAAGGATATCTGATATTAATTTAAATATAAATGTATAATAACTTTCTATCGTGAATAAGCTTATTTAACTCGTCATCATTATTGGTAATAAACAACATGAAAAAACCACTTAAAATGGCACTGTTTTCAGGGTTGATTTTCCCCGGCATTGGGCATTTTATGCTGAAAAAATATATGCGAGCAGCTTTTCTATTTACCAGTTTTGCTGTTACTTCATATTTTTATTTTACTGATGCGATGTCAAAAGCAGAGACTATTTTACTAAAAATACAAACTGGAGAAATAGCGCTTGATGCTACAGCTATTACTCAGGCATTAGAAAATATTAATACCGGATTTAGCCAACAGCAGTTGAGTCTACTTAGTTATGCTATGTTATGTATTTGGCTTGTGGCTGTTGTTGATTCATACCGAGCAGCCAAAAAGCAAATAACTCCATTGTAATGTTTCTTTTGGTCGTAAAAAAGTTAGGCTACATTAGAGTGTTAATTAGCATGCAAAACTGATCCACTTTAGTGGGTTTTAGCAAGTAAAATTGACCCACCTATTTTGTTATATTCGAGCTTTGGCTCGGAGAACTTAACAGGTGATATTAATGGAAACAGCAAG